>OJKF01000057.1_pt1 | contig 81121 bp, 69 predicted proteins | sample 1596531 | NCBI WGS metagenome assembly OJKF01 (sample SAMEA4350128, study PRJEB24818) | metagenome | biome: human; feature: gut; material: faeces | place: Denmark | collected 2013-09 | reverse complement strand
GTCTGCGTTTCTCCGGCCCTAAGACATCAATCATCTGTTCTCCAATGACTAGTCTAAAAACTAGTATTAAGACTATCACTTATTTAAGTGATACTGGTTGTCTGGAGATTCAGGGGGCCAGTCTACAGGTTTACAGAATACTACGATACGTTCTACAGCCGCTGCCTGACTTTGGGCCTTAGTGATAACATCTGTGTGCATCTGATCGAATTGCTGGAACACCATAGAAGGCGTGGTGCTTGATGCGTCGATGGTTGCAGTCATCGGAACAACACTAAACAGATCGCCCCACTGGATCAGCACATCATCAGTTTTAGGGGTGTAAGTTTTACCAGAGAACAGGGAAGCAGCCAGTACGCTTTCTTTAGTACGCTGGAAAGCAATGTGGTGCTTAGCAACATATTCCGCGTAGATATCTGTCAGAGTCTCTTCAACGGTAGCGCCTGGTTTACGTTTGCCTTGAACGTCTTGCGGCTTAATCATATCTTCACGCAGGAAGTAAGGGATCTCTACCAGCCATTCTTTACCGTTCTCACGCTTGGTCACGTTATGTTCAGAAGAGAAACGAGAGGTTTCTTTGTTGAACAGAGATTCGTTAGTTTCCACCAGTTGGCTAACAGCCACTTTATGAGAACTCACACCTACCGGATCAGTGAAGTCCAGAGTAGTTAACAGGAAGTTGCGAGAGTCGTGCAGACTAAACAGCGGAGCCAGGTCGACGGATTCATTACCAATAATCATTATGTTTATTCCTTTATATTAAGATGTGAATACAGTGTTAAAACCAGCCATCTGGAAACCTTTTGCAGCGAGAGCGGCAATAGCGGCTTCTTTAACAGCGCCTTCAACATTCAGAGCATCAGACTTGATGCAAACCAGTCCGGCATTGCTACGCAGCACGTTAACGGTTTTAGCGTCACCAGCGGATACCGCATCAGACACAACCACAAGAACATCGCCGCCGCTTACATATTCAGCGCCGTCACTGGTAATCAGATCGCCGCATTCAACATCAACCGCCAGATCAACGGTAAAAGATTGCACACAACCGAATTCATCAGTTGCATATGAAACGATATCGGTAAATGATTTGCGAACTGGAAACAGATCGCTCATATTAATAATAGCCATAATTAATAGTTTCCTTTTTTGGATTGTTTGATTTGTTCTGCTTTTGCTTTAATCAGATCTTGCATAGTAGGTTTCTGTGCATCAGCAGCCTTAAAAAGCTTATCACAATGTTTTTTCAATTCTGTGGGAGTGATCCCCAGCATGTAGGCCGTAGCGTTGAATGCTTCATTAGTGATAATCAATTCTTCATTACCATTCTTTAGAATGAGATCTTGCATTATTGCTTTACCTTTTTTCTAACATTCTTGTTTATTGCTGATAAAATAAAACCGGAAGGGGAAAACTTCCGGCTTTAGGAATACAACATTTTGAAGGAATGCTATAAGATGTTACTAAATCGCAGTTATATGTACTTAAAGAGGATAGGACATATAAGAATAAGATCGCTTATTGTTATATACCCTTGAGGGGTGAATAACAGGCTTACAGGGAGTAGGCGCTTAGGAGTTCGCCCCTTTGGAGAGGAATCTGTAAACCTGTTATTCGTGCGATGGCTAATCGCTGTCTTTCACAATGTGGATGCATCGATCAGACTTTCAGGAATCACCTATTAACTTTCAAACCTTTTGGATTCTCATTTTAATAGGAGGCGGTGCCGAGATGATTTTCGGGGATCATCCACGCTTTCGCGTGCTAAGATTGGCACCTTAATAAAACACCAACAAACAAAAAAACACATCAGCTTTTAGCTTAATAGAACACTGTTGTTAAAAACAGTATATATGCCGTTATTTGTTTTAAGGGGGTTTTATAGACACTGTATAAACAGTGTTTTTAGAAAGTGTTTCACGCTTCACATCTGGTTAAAAAGATGAGGGGCCAAGTCCATAGCCCCTACATTCTTAAGACACAATTTTGATAAAGCAATATAAGGAAAATAAAATGAAACTATTAACGAGGGAAACAATTTCTAAAAATCACTGTTAAGGTGAAAGCGGGATAGGTTAGATATAGGGCGCGACCCCCTTGAGGTCTAACCCGCTTTCGTGTAGACTTAGAATAGGGAGAAGGATTAATGCCACTCAATGCCTGTTTCTATTCCATAAATTACATTTATCATGATAACATTTCTGTTAGGAAAAGTCAATAGGTAAATGCAATTATTTTCAACTTTTTTCGGTTGTTAGTTCCCATTCACCAAATACACAATTCCCATCTAAAACGATTGTTTGATCGTTACCGTTATCATCGGTTACGTGCATCAAGCGGGTGTAAGTGTCGAGTGATCCGGTATACACTTTACCTACTGTGAAACATTGGCACGATGCGCCTTCGCGGGTAAGCGCCAGTAGGCGCGCCCTTTTGGTTTTTACTGTCATTGATTAGCCTTGTCGATTAGTTCATTAATGAGTGGTTGCAAGTCTGCCACCGCTTGTTGCATGATTTCCGTTGTGTCCTGAATAACGATGATCAGGTTGCTCAAGTCATCAGCTTCAATCTGTGCACCTTCCGATTGATCACACGCCTCTATAAGCAATTGCAGAGCTTCGCGTGTCGATTCCAGATTAATAACAGCCTGTGTGATGGTTAGTTCGCTGGGATATTCTATAGCGGCATTGACGCTTTTTTGCAGGTCAATAACCATATCCATCATTTGGATAGTTACGCTGCGTACTTCGCTCATTCTGCTGTCTCCTCTAAAGCCTGATCAATCATATTCATTACAATGTTAAAAGGTGTCTTGAGCGTCAGCACTTCATCACGATAACGCTCTAATGCTTCGTAGTCTTCTGTTTCTTTTGCCAGTCGGATTAACTCAGCATAGTTTTTTGCATCAGATAAAATGTTTTGAAAGAATTCTGTTTCTTGAATGTAAGAGATCATTTATTGATTCCTTTTCGTTAAAAAGGGGGATATGTTCCCCCGTGCTGTTATTCGTCGATTTTTATTTTATCAAGCAGAAGTAATTCGGTTTCTCTCACACCTGCATATTGTAAGCTATTCATTGACATATACCCCCTAAAATGGGCCATGTCTGAAAATCCTAAACACTGCCACCTTTTAAGAAGACTACTATCAATGATTGTTGTTTTGCGTGGGCGCGGATTGAAGTAAACACCAGTCATACTTTGAAGGATTTCTAATTCTGTGTCTGTCAATTCTGGACTTGGTTCTTCAAGTATAAAGATCAATTCCTCGCCTGGTTGTGCATCATGCTCATAATTATATTTGCGAGGATTGTTTAACGCATACTGATCACATGCTTCGCCAATAGTTGTTATTACGTTTTTCTTGCCTTTTTGCTTGCTCATTGCTTCCCCTTCGTTTTGTTTTTCTTGTTGCAGTGTTAAAAAAGGAAGCGATCATAAATACTAAGAAAAATATTAAGCTTTCCATTGTTTCACCCTTCAAGATGTTTGATAGTTGTTTGTTGTTTGTTTTAAGCTACAGAGTCGATTCTAAATGCTTTCATATGAGTTTTTGTATACTGCAATAATCCTTGTTTACTTAGGTTATCGAGAAGAGCATATAAAAATTGCTCACCTACCACACCGGAAAACTCAGAATCAAACAGAATCATTCCCGTTCTTTCCCGTAAATATTGCAGAAAGATTTCTTGTGAAAATTCGCCATCGAATATGATCACAGTGTCACCCACAATTCAAACGGGCTTATCTCAAGCAGTCTGAACGTTTGATTATTCACAGCTTCATACTGAATTACCCCAAAATGGCTTAGGTGATTTAGCCAATGCTGCGTGTGTTCTTTACTGTGCGGTAACTCCTGAAAGCTGATAATCGCGGGTAGCTCATAATTGCTATCAGCAAGCTGTTTTGCCAGTGTGTAGCCGCTTTCCGTGATCTCGTATTCGTGCTTACCAATGCTTAAATGATGTTTCATAGCTGCCCTTCCTTCTCACGTTTGCGAATCTGGTCGAACTTTTGAAGGGCTTCGGTGAATAGAGCCTCACGATCGTGATAACCGCTGCGGCGTGCTGCGTTACGGTTCTGTAGAATCCGGTTTCGGCTTACTCGACCTTCAATCAATGCCATCACTACATCTAAAATAGAAAAATATTTCATTTGCTTTTCCTTGTGGTTATTGTATTATGAATGTATAAATGAATACTATGTACACAAATATTTTTAGGTTAAATGACCCTCAATGTTTATAATATCATAAAGTTTATAGATAGTCAATAATTTTTCTTTATCAATTCGTGCTATTTACTACAGGCAATAAAAAAGGGGCTGATTTGCCCCTTTCTGTGTGCACCGTTGTAGATCATTTCTTCTTCCGGCAATGATATTTAACAGTGTTCAAGTCGATGCCTAACGCCTCGGCTATAGCTTTTTGTTTCATGCCTTTAGCTTTCAATTCCTGAATAGCTTGTTTTGTGTTTTCTCCTTTCACCTTCTTTCTTTCCTTGTGAATGCCTAACGTTGTGATCTCAGCCTGTGGAAGATACCAACGCTTAATATATTCAGCACACTGCGTATCAGGCACGATAAACGTTAAAGCCTCTTTGCAGGAACTATCACGAATGCTTGTGCGGCTTATAAACTGGTAGCAACGCTCATAGGTCATTGCTTCAACCTTAAGGCGTAACACCGTCTCAGCGTCATAACCGGAGAAATTAAGCCATTGCGCCCAGCGGTTGTTATCGGTAGCATTGAGGTTAGCACACCCAAGGAAAGCGGCGGCGTGGTAGCTCTGGTATACGTTCAGCCCGTAACTTGCCATGCTTACCGCTTTTCCTTTCCCGTTATCCTCCAGGCTATTAAGTGCAATAGTCTTGAAGTTACAGATCCCTTTGTCGTTGTTCGTTGCAAAGATAAACCGACTCCCCATCGTAAGGGCTATCGTTTGTAGATGGTTGTTAAAAACTTCCTGTAATTGCGTGAGCGTCGCTCTTACTCCTGGCTTTAGCACAGATACCAGTTTAACAGGCGTGTTCTTATGCTCTCTGCGGTCGTTGTCCGGTAGTAGATGATCAGGCGCTGGCATACATTCCACCTTAGCCACGTTCTCAGCTACATAACGCCATTCAGAGCGGCTAACACCCGCCCCCATAATGATTAGACGTTCAGACCACATTGCACAATTGATCACAGGGTTAGCTGTCTGCGCAAAGAAGCTGTACCCCTTATCTGTTTCACCATAAAGCAATCCGCTACCGTTCAGCACAGCATAGATAACCGCTTTCAGGCTATCCGATCCGGCGTGGCGTTCATGGTAATACTTGTAAAGGTCGTTCTCATTGTCAGACTTAAGGAATAATAATCCGTCTCTCTCTTCCATCCACTGCATAAACGGGAAGTTATCCGTTACAGAGTCACTATGTAAAACTGTAGCGTGATCGCCGTGCCAAGCTGCCGGAATCTCATCAATGAAAACTTTAAAGGGATACAGGAGTTTTTGCATCTCACTATCAAAGGTTGCTCTCTCACAAAAAACCTGTAGTGCCTGATGCGTGGTAATAACGACCGGATAATCAAAGGATTCTGATAATGTTTGTTTAAGGGCTAAAACAGCCCCGCTATCGACTTTAACATGATAACCATGTATTCCCGCGTCTAACATCTTATTACGCGTCTCTGTGGCTAATTCATGCGTAGGAACGGCTATTAGAACACGTTGCGGGATAGCTTCAGATGAATCTTGAAGGCCGAGTATATATTCTATAAGGCGGTGACTCTTTCCTGAGCCGCAAATTGAATCTACAAGGTAAACGGGATTAATGCTATTAACTATTTTTCGTTTGATCGTCTTTATCATATTTTTCCTCTTGATGTAGGATGATTTTTTCTTTAAGTATGACGTTAACTAACGCGGGAATACTAATACCTCGTTGTGTTGCCATCGTGCGTAATTCTGCAAATACTTCTGGATTGAATCGAATATCCATAAAGCACCTTTCTTTATTTGTTAGTTGATTAATTGTGATTTACGTCCAGCACGTTTCTTACGTCCTGGCACATTCTGCGCATCAATGATCGCGCGTTCTCTGTCATACCGTGTAAGAGCATCACGAAACATCTTTGCACGCTTCTCGTCTCCACGGGTAACGCATTGCCCCAAATTGCTGGCTATTGTGTGGCGTTTCACTTCCCCACATTTCAGGGCAATGTAGACTTGTTCAGTGTCAAACCATCGCAATTATTTACCTCCTGGTTGTTGTTGGTTACTACGGAATGCAATTCCCTAATGTTAATATACACTATCTTATAGTATTAGTCAATAAATATTTATCAATACTAAACTAAACACCTGTTTTATAAGGTCATTTAGGGTATTGACAAGTGGTAAAATGTGTGATTTATAGATAGGGGGAGCCGCACTACACGGTAAAAAGTGCTTGCATGTCAACTTATATTATGTTAATTGCGGCTTTAGATCGTCTAAGTGATTGTTAAAAGTAACTTTTAAAGTTAACAATTGATCAATCAAACTTAAAAATTCCCGGCTTTAGAAAAGCATAAGTATTGTGCACACTGGTAAGTGTCTTGCACAGAAAAAGGTGTAAAAAATGTCTAAAGCCCCTTTAGATAAAAATTACACTTTTTTAGAGATGAAAAAGGTATCAAAAATGTCTAAAGCCCTTTAGATAAAAATGATACCTTTATACATGCGCTAATAGCGCGCATAACAATAACCTACTAACAACTAACTAAAAAATAAGAAGATGTTGTTATGATTAGTGTATCGCTCAACGCTCACATCTATATCTGATCTATAAATTGGTAACTGTCTAACAACAACAAACAACTATTACATGCAAAACAGCCTTACGGCTGCATAGAGATGATTGGCTAACCTTCGGTTGCTACGCATAGCCATATCTATGAGAAGATAAAAGAGATTTAAAGGTTAGTTTGTTGTTGATCTAACTAACATTCGCTATACGCTCATACAATCTACATTACACATTAACTATCAAACTACAATCTAACGATATATAGAATCTATATCCACTCATTATCATTCGTGCAATGATCACATTGATAGTTCGCTATACGCTCACCTCTATTATGTGCAATGGCTTTTCAGGCAACGCATTAGCGTATTCTTGCGAATGCCTGATCTCCAAAGCCGAAATTAAACAGCAAGAATATCTCGTGTAAATCATAGAATATTCATAGCTTATTCCGTGTAATTCCCTACTAAAAAATGCAATGAAAAGTAGATTCAAAGTGCAATTCTTACTTTCTTCACTTTTACATTATCATCAGCAAAGCCTTATGTAATGCGGCATATAGCGTATCACTGCAAAATTGTTGCTCAATAAACGTTCTACCATTTGTTGAACGAATGTTCACTCGTGCACATCTCAAAGAGAATAATCATTTGTCATACAATTCCATAATAAGAATTATTATCACTTATAATGCAATACAACCCAGATTCGATACACTTTAGCAAAGTGTATTCTGTAACTTACTGATCTTTCTATACTCAGGCATATATAGACTATTTATCGCTATTTATTGGCTATTTTTCATCTGCCGAAAATAAATTTCTTGACAAGATAAATCATTTGTGAACAGCTTGCATAAAATAAATTTACTTATAAATCAACAAGATATTTCATATTTGTGTCTGCATCAGATCGGGAGGCTTGATCTTTGTGTTCAACGATGGTGACGGACGCACCTAAATTAAATCGGTTTTAATCACCTTTAATACCTTTTAATCAGTCTTAATCACCTTTTAATAGCCCTTTAATCATTTTTGATCATTTAGTGCTCTCAACCATAAAACGTATCGTGCAACATATTGAAAATGATCGTTTTATGATCAAAACTACTTTCATTGAAACGAATAAGGAGAGTATAAAGATGAAAGGTATTAGCCAAGCCCTCAAGAATGTAGACGAGGTAAAAACAGTAGCAGCAGAGCTACAGCGCAATAGTAAAACCAACCTGTTTTATTGCTTATGGGTGTTTATGTATGAAAGCGGGTTGCGTGTCTCTGACGTACTCAAGCTAAAATATCAGGATGTTGAGGGGCAATCTCATTTGAAGATAAAGCAGGAGAAAACCGGAAACGTAGTAAGGCCAAAAGTTACCCCCGCCATGTTGTCAGTGGTGGCACAACGCAAGGCAGAGCAAACGAAGATGCCTGTAGCTACAGATTTTATTTTCAGTGCTGGCACATTACGCAGTAAAGGCGAAGCCGTAACCCGTAACACGGTATTCACTGAATTTGGGAAAATGGGACGTAGAGCCGGATTCTCTAATGTGGGATGCCATACGCCACGTAAAAGTCGGGGCCGTGTGATGTTTGATGCAGGGGTAGCTATAGAGACAATAGCCCATTTCCTGGGACAGACTGATCCGCGCTCTACTATGTATTACATCGGGTATGGTCAGGATGTGCAGGACGATTTAGCAGAGGAGTTTTCTTTAGAATGGTGATCCAAATTAAAAAGCTTATTTGTGCTGACGTTGGCGCTATTGCCTGTCCTATCGAATGCCGGACAGATAACAATGGTCAACCCACAGGAAGAACAGACGGAGAATGGAAAAACGCTGTGTATCATACGAGGGGGCATAACGCCCCCTTTACAGCTATACATCTCACATATTTGTTTTCATTTTTATCATTTTGTATTCACTGTCACAGACGGTGAAAGTGAGTTTCTCTGTGTCAATCACCCCCTCAACCTCTTTGTAGTTGAATGGGAATTTCACTTTATTGTCATTGATTTTGTATAAACCGCTTGGAATGTTGGGGCCTTGCTCGATTTGCAAATAATCCCCTTTTATTAACCAGCGTCCATCTACTTGATATCCAATCGCGCTACCTTGATCATTAAAGTAAATACTCATGATGACACCTTATTTGAACTCGATTTCTTGCCCCTCAAATTCACCTTTACGAGAAATTGTGATAGAGAACCTTTTGAAAGTTTTGAAAAATTCTTCAAGGGTAATCTGAATATCTTCTTTCCGTAATACATTTTTATCATCAGCGATGTACGCTTCAACATCAAAGCGATGTTCACCCGAATAAAGGGAGATGCCTTTAACGACTTCACCTTGTTTGAGTACTCCTTTCACTCTTAAGAAGTCGCTGAAATTTTTCTTCTCAAGCTCATCTGCTGCAACACTTCCTTCCCAATCGTCATACTGTGCAGCCGCTTTAAAATATTCTTTTCGCATAATTTTTCCTTTGTTGTGGGTGATCAAAGGTAGCGTAGCGCATATTGTGGACAATACAAGCCAATAAGCCCCGTTGGTGATACAGCAACAAGCGGAGCCGTTAGGCGACTACATCAATGTTCAGAAAGATCACACCTTATCAGGATAACCGTGTACCCGTTGGGAGCGTGGCTGAAACGCTGATAGAGCTTGCATATGGTTTGCAAGGACCAATATCACCATAAACCTGTTTACGCAGCCACAAGGCCGCACATCGGGCTTAAATGCGTGTGTTCAGTCTGTCGATGACATTACAATGCCAGATGGGCTTTATCTTCACGTTGTGCTATCGCGGTGTGAGAGGTGCAACTGCCGCCAACGTTAGGTTATACTGTCATCTCACCGTGTAACTTAACGTGACAGTTACTAAGGGCGGATCACAATGGTAGAACTCCTAAGCAAATTAAATAGGTAACTGTTTAAGTTGCTGACAGAGAAGACTTTTTTTGTCTTCTCCACCTGGGGAGATTCTGGAGCGGGCGAAGGGAATCGAACCCTCGTATAGAGCTTGGGAAGCTCTCGTTCTACCATTGAACTACGCCCGCTTCGAGATGCGTAAGGCATTATAAACCTTACGCTCTCCTTAGCAAGTGCCGCGCTGCTGACTGCTGATTAATTCGCCATCAGCATTTTGGCTTGCTGCCCTGCGGCGGCAAGTAACGTAGCGGATCAATTGCCGTTGCACGGTAACGAATCTGGAAATGCAGGCGAACAGATGCCGCATCCGTGCTCCCCATAGTGGCGATTTTTTGCCCAGCCTTCACGCTTTGCCCATTATTTACCAGCATCGTGTCATTATGGGCGTAAGCCGTAATGTAATCTTCACTGTGTTTAATCATGATGAGATTACCGTAGCCACGCAGCTGGTTGCCCACATACACCACCTTTCCTGCACCCGCGGCGTAAATAGGTGTACCCCGTGGAGCTGAGATATCAATCCCTTTATTGCCGCCATCTGCTGTCGAATACGGCATGATAACTTTCCCTGTCGTTGGCCATAACCAACAACGTTGCCCTACTGGCGGCCAGGAAGATTTCGGTACCGCTGATGACGGTGTAACCGATGCGGTTTTGGTCGTTGATTTGGCGGTTGATTTACGTGTACTACTGCTACTTTTCGCCCCACCCAGTTTTAGTTTCTGACCAACTTCAATGGTGTAAGGGGGGGAAATGCCGTTCAGTCGCGCCAGTTCTTTTACGCTGGTTCCCGTGGTGCGCGAAATACGATATAGCGTATCCCCCCGTTTCACGGTGTAAACGGAGCCGGAATACGTTCCTGTATCGGATGATTTGCTACCCGAACAGCCCGCCAAAAGCAGTCCAACCGATAACAACATCACGATACCCAGAGATTTTTTATTCAGGCGTCCCGCACTCAAAATCTTTCCTCGCTTAAAAAACAAGACGCCTTATCATAGCAGCCAGCCTCTTGATACCCAATCTCTTGCTTCTGGAAAAACGTGGTAATAGAGAAAGAGGTTAATTTCATTTGGCAAAGGGAAGTATCATCAGCAAAATATTCGCTGTAGAGGTATCGAACTTCCTGACTTTTTACCCTATTTCCCATCCTGATGCGTAATAATCCCAATTTATCACATTGATTTTATCGCCACTCATATTGATACGTATCACTGCCCCTATTCAGAGTCCTGTTTCGTATCATATCTGTGTTTTTTTAACGTCATCACACTTCCTACCTCCCCTAACGCTTATCGTCGTTTCTGGCGTAAATCTTGCCTGCTTAGACTAAATCTTTGCCATAAGAACCAAATGTTCAAATCGAGGGGATTTCTATGGAAGCGCGGGAAGCAACCGCTACGGGTGAATCATGCATGCGCGTCGATGCCATTGCTAAGGTCACCGGGCGGGCACGATATACTGACGATTATGTTATGGCGGGCATGTGTTACGCGAAATATGTACGTAGCCCTATCGCACATGGTTATGCCGTAAGTATTAATGATGAACAAGCCAGAAGTTTACCGGGCGTACTGGCGATTTTTACCTGGGAAGATGTGCCTGATATTCCATTCGCTACAGCTGGGCATGCCTGGACACTTGACGAAAACAAGCGCGATACCGCCGATCGCGCACTGCTAACTCGCCATGTTCGTCATCATGGTGACGCCGTTGCCATCGTCGTGGCCCGCGATGAACTCACGGCAGAAAAAGCGGCGCAATTGGTCAGCATTGAGTGGCAAGAATTACCCGTTATCACCACGCCAGAAGCGGCGCTGGCAGAAGACGCTGCACCAATCCATAACGGCGGCAATTTACTGAAACAAAGCACGATGTCGACGGGCAATGTCCAACAAACAATCGATGCCGCCGACTACCAGGTACAGGGGCACTATCAGACCCCCGTTATTCAACATTGTCACATGGAAAGCGTAACATCGCTGGCGTGGATGGAGGATGACTCGCGAATTACCATCGTTTCCAGCACCCAGATCCCGCACATTGTTCGCCGCGTGGTTGGTCAGGCGCTGGATATTCCCTGGTCATGCGTACGAGTCATCAAACCATTTGTCGGTGGCGGTTTTGGTAATAAACAGGATGTACTGGAAGAGCCAATGGCGGCATTCCTGACCAGCAAGCTTGGCGGCATTCCGGTGAAAGTTTCCCTTAGCCGTGAAGAGTGTTTCCTCGCAACCCGTACCCGCCACGCTTTTACCATTGACGGGCAAATGGGCGTGAACCGCGACGGAACATTGAAAGGTTATAGTCTGGATGTTCTGTCTAACACCGGCGCTTATGCATCTCACGGGCACTCCATCGCTTCTGCGGGGGGGAATAAAGTCGCTTACCTTTATCCTCGTTGTGCCTACGCTTACAGTTCAAAGACCTGCTATACCAACCTCCCCTCGGCTGGTGCGATGCGTGGTTATGGCGCGCCACAAGTCGTATTTGCCGTTGAGTCTATGCTTGATGACGCCGCGACAGCGTTAGGTATTGATCCTGTTGAAATTCGTTTACGCAACGCCGCCCGCGAAGGAGATGCTAATCCGCTCACGGGCAAACGTATTTACAGCGCAGGGTTGCCGGAGTGTCTTGAAAAAGGCCGGAAAATCTTTGAATGGGAAAAACGCCGTGCAGAATGCCAGAACCAGCAAGGCAATTTGCGCCGCGGCGTTGGCGTCGCCTGTTTTAGCTACACCTCTAACACCTGGCCTGTCGGCGTAGAAATAGCAGGCGCGCGCCTTCTGATGAATCAGGATGGAACCATCAACGTGCAAAGCGGCGCGACGGAAATCGGTCAGGGTGCCGACACCGTCTTCTCGCAAATGGTGGCAGAAACCGTGGGGGTTCCGGTCAGCGACGTTCGCGTTATTTCAACTCAAGATACCGACGTTACGCCGTTCGATCCCGGCGCATTTGCCTCACGCCAGAGCTATGTTGCCGCGCCTGCGCTGCGCAGTGCGGCACTATTATTAAAAGAGAAAATCATCGCTCACGCCGCAGTCATGCTACATCAGTCAGCGATGAATCTGACCCTGATAAAAGGCCATATCGTGCTGGTTGAACGACCGGAAGAGCCGTTAATGTCGTTAAAAGATTTGGCGATGGACGCTTTCTACCACCCTGAACGCGGCGGGCAGCTCTCTGCTGAAAGCTCCATCAAAACCACCACTAACCCACCGGCGTTTGGCTGTACCTTTGTTGATCTGACGGTCGATATTGCGCTGTGCAAAGTCACCATCAACCGCATCCTCAACGTTCATGATTCAGGGCATATTCTTAATCCACTGCTGGCAGAAGGTCAGGTACACGGCGGAATGGGAATGGGCATTGGCTGGGCGCTATTTGAAGAGATGATCATCGATGCTAAAAGCGGCGTGGTCCGTAACCCCAATCTGCTGGATTACAAAATGCCGACCATGCCGGATCTGCCACAACTGGAAAGCGCGTTCGTCGAAATCAATGAGCCGCAATCCGCATACGGACATAAGTCACTGGGTGAGCCACCAATAATTCCTGTTGCCGCTGCTATTCGTAACGCGGTGAAGATGGCTACCGGTGTTGCAATCAATACACTGCCGCTGACGCCAAAACGGTTATATGAAGAGTTCCATCTGGCAGGATTGATTTGAGGATAACATCATGTTTGATTTTGCTTCTTACCATCGCGCAGCAACCCTTGCCGATGCCATCAACCTGCTGGCTGACAACCCGCAGGCCAAACTGCTCGCCGGTGGCACTGACGTACTGATTCAGCTCCACCATCACAATGACCGTTATCGCCATATTGTTGATATTCATAATCTGGCGGAGCTGCGGGGAATTACGCTGGCGGAAGATGGCTCGCTACGTATCGGCTCTGCAACGACATTTACCCAGCTAATAGAAGATCCTATAACTCAACGTCATCTCCCGGCGTTATGTGCTGCGGCCACGTCCATTGCTGGACCGCAGATCCGTAACGTCGCTACCTACGGTGGAAATATTTGCAACGGTGCCACCAGCGCAGATTCTGCCACGCCAACGCTAATTTATGACGCGAAACTGGAGATCCACTCCCCGCGCGGTGTTCGTTTCGTCCCGATTAATGGCTTTCACACCGGGCCGGGCAAAGTGTCTCTTGAGCATGACGAAATCCTCGTCGCCTTTCATTTTCCGCCACAGCCGAAAGAACACGCGGGCAGCGCGCATTTTAAATATGCCATGCGCGACGCAATGGATATTTCAACGATTGGCTGCGCCGCACATTGCCGACTGGATAACGGCAATTTCAGCGAATTACGCCTGGCATTTGGTGTTGCCGCGCCAACGCCGATTCGCTGCCAACATGCCGAACAGACTGCACAAAATGCGCCATTAAACCTGCAAACGCTGGAAGCTATCAGCGAATCTGTCCTGCAAGATGTCGCCCCGCGTTCTTCATGGCGGGCCAGTAAAGAGTTTCGTCTGCATCTCATCCAGACGATGACCAAAAAAGTGATTAGCGAAGCCGTCGCCGCGGCGGGGGGAAAATTGCAATGAATCACAGCGAAACAATTACCATCGAATGCACCATTAACGGGATGCCTTTTCAGCTTCACGCCGCACCAGGCACGCCGCTCTCGGAATTACTCCGCGAACAAGGACTGCTAAGTGTCAAACAAGGGTGCTGCGTGGGTGAATGTGGTGCCTGTACGGTGCTGGTCGACGGCACAGCAATAGACAGTTGCTTATACCTTGCCGCCTGGGCTGAAGGAAAAGAGATCCGCACGCTGGAAGGTGAAGCGAAAGGCGGAAAACTTTCTCATGTTCAGCAGGCTTATGCGAAATCCGGCGCAGTGCAGTGCGGGTTTTGTACGCCTGGCCTGATTATGGCTACCACGGCAATGCTGGCGAAACCACGCGAGAAGCCATTAACCATTACGGAAATTCGTCGCGGACTGGCGGGAAATCTTTGTCGCTGCACGGGGTATCAGATGATTGTAAATACAGTTCTGGATTGCGAGAAAACGAAGTAAAAGGATATCCGGCCTGAATTCAGGCCGGATTCACTGAGGTTATATGTTTAACAACTCATATTTCTTAATCTTGCGATAGAGCGTAGCAATGCCGATGCCCAGTTCATCAGCAACTTGCTTCTTGCTGTTATGACGTGAAAGCGCCTCGCGGATCATTTGCTTTTCCATCTCCTCCAGCGCCGTGCCGCCCGCATCATCGAGTGACAGGTGCGCCTCACTGACCTCTGTTACATCACTTTGCTCCGTTGTGCCATTATTCAGCAGATTTGGCGGCAATAGCGTGCTGTCGATAACTTCACCTGAAGGAACTACGTTAACCAGATATTCCATCAAATTGCTTAACTCGCGCAGGTTTCCGGGCCAACGATGCTTACGCAATATTTCGACGACATCGGGAGCAATGCCAGGATAAACCGATCCCAGACGACGGGTATGCAGATGTAAAAAGTAATGCACCAATAGTTCAATATCTTCCTGACGTTCACGCAGCGGTGGCAGAGTTATCGGGATAACATTAAGTCGGTAGAAGAGATCTTCGCGGAATTTACCTTCGGCAATGAACTGGGCCAAATTCTGATTAGTTGCAGAAATGATGCGAATGTCGACTTGTATTGGGCTACTGGCACCAATCGGCAGAATTTCACGCGCCTCAATAGCGCGCAGTAATTTAGCCTGCAACATTAATGGCATATCACCTATTTCATCGAGAAACAGCGTGCCCGTATTCGCCGCCTGAATCAACCCTGTTTTACCGTTGGCAGAAGCGCCAGTAAATGCGCCTTTAACATAACCGAACAGTTCGCTTTCCAGAAGCTGCTCCGGAATCGCGGCACAGTTGATAGCAATAAAGGGTTTATTCCGTCTTCCGCTCAACTTATGGATTGCTCGGGCGACGACTTCTTTACCCGTGCCGCTTTCACCAACCACCATAACGCTGGATGGGCTGGGTGCAATACGGCTAATGAGTCGTTTTAATTGCCGCATAACACGGCACTCGCCAACCAATTGTTCAATATGTGGTTCATCAGGTGCATTTGCTACAGAAAAACTGGTATGCGATTGGTGAAATGCCATTAAAAATAATTGTCGGCCCTGAATGTTATGCAATTGACCAATGATTAATTCACTTTTATCGTCCCACGAAACAATATGCTGCATATGTCCATGAGTAAAATTACTCTCAAATGTTAATGGTCTGAAACGGATAGGTTTCCCAATAATATTATTTTGTACAACACCAAGTGTTTTTAAGGCAGTCTGATTAACAAACTGAACCCGACTTTCATCATCAACAACTAATACGCCCTGATCCATATTATCGATCATGGTCGCGAATATTTTACTGATGTTATCTCCTGGCCCCTGATCCTCCAGAAGTTTCGAAACAAAAATGGTGGATATATGGCGAACATAATCAGAAAATTCGCGTAAATTATCACTGATATGCTCTTGTTGCTCGTGGGTAACGGCAATCAAACTTATCACCCCAACACAACGATCCTGTAAAATGACAGGCGTACCCAGAAATGCTTTTTCACGGCAATTTTCTTTACTATCGCAACCTTCGCAAAGGGGATCGAAGCGAGACTGTGTCACAACTTTTTCAGTTTTCGTTTCCAGGACGTGGCGGAGCAGGCGTGAGTTGCCGCTCAACTGGCGACCAAGAAACTTCCCATACGCGCCCGTTCCGGCGACGCGACACAAGTTTTCATCAACGATCTCAACCTCAAGCTGCAAAACGCTGGCAAGCATTCTGGCAAAACGCTGAATTGTCGGTTGAATTTGCATCAATACTGACTGCGTAGTAGCAAGCTCCATAGCTTTACCTTCCAGACTTACTTAAAAGTCGATCATTGAAGACGTTGATGGTTCACAGATCATGATGATATTAACTCAGGCAAAATTGGCTTTGATAAAAACATAAGATTTTTATCATTTTCTAATGAAATTATGGAAGAGATATCACATTTCTATATCAATATGAGAATTACGGCGGTGAGTTTATCAAACTGAAGAGAGATAGCCTGCCCCTTTATCTTATTTCTGATACTTAGCAGTAAATAAATAACGCGATAAAAAAAGCCAAACGTTTTCGTATTTTACAAACAACCAGAAGCTGGCATCAATTTGTGATCAACCCCACACATTATCCGTCAAATTAGTCTTTTGCAGCCGCGCGGATAATTCTGGCACACTTATTGTTAGTCCCAGGTATAGCTGTGAAAACACCAATCACTTTGGCAAGTCACAGTGAAATAAACCACTTTGCCTGTCATTCCACTACCGGGACTTTATGATGAAAACTGTTAATGAGCTGATTAAGGATATCAATTCGCTGACCTCTCACCTTCACGAGAAAGATTTTTTGTTAACGTGGGAACAGACGCCAGATGAACTGAAACAAGTACTGGACGTTGCCGCAGCATTAAAAGCACTGCGTGCTGAAAACATCTCAACCAAAGTCTTTAATAGTGGATTAGGTATTTCCGTATTCCGCGACAACTCCACCCGTACCCGCTTCTCTTATGCTTCCGCGCTTAACCTGCTCGGCCTTGCACAACAAGATCTCGATGAAGGCAAATCACAAATCGCTCACGGCGAAACCGTGCGTGAAACCGCCAATATGATCTCCTTCTGCGCCGACGCTATTGGTATTCGCGACGATATGTATCTGGGCGCAGGCAACGCCTATATGCGTGAAGTTGGCGCTGCACTTGATGACGGTTACAAGCAGGGTGTACTGCCACAGCGTCCGGCTTTAGTGAACCTGCAATGCGATATTGACCACCCGACTCAGTCAATGGCTGACCTCGCGTGGTTACGTGAACACTTTGGTTCACTGGAAAACCTGAAAGGTAAAAAAATCGCCATGACCTGGGCCTACTCTCCAAGCTATGGCAAACCGCTCTCTGTACCACAAGGCATCATCGGTCTGATGACTCGCTTCGGTATGGATGTCACCCTGGCCCATCCGGAAGGCTACGACCTGATCCCGGATGTGGTTGAAGTGGCGAAAAACAATGCTAAAGCATCTGGCGGTAGCTTCCGTCAGGTCACCAGCATGGAAGAAGCGTTCAAAGATGCAGACATCGTTTATCCGAAGTCATGGGCACCTTACAAAGTGATGGAACAGCGTACCGAATTGCTGCGCGCTAACGATCACGAAGGCTTAAAAGCACTGGAAAAACAGTGTCTGGCACAGAACGCGCAACACAAAGACTGGCATTGTACTGAAGAGATGATGGAACTGACCCGTGATGGCGAAGCCCTGTACATGCACTGCCTGCCAGCTGATATCAGCGGCGTATCCTGCAAAGAAGGGGAAGTGACTGAAGGCGTATTCGAAAAATACCGTATCGCTACCTACAAAGAAGCCAGCTGGAAGCCTTATATCATCGCCGCGATGATCCTGTCCCGTAAATACGCCAAACCAGGTGCACTGCTCGAGCAACTGCTGAAAGAAGCGCAAGAACGCGTGAAATAACCCCTCGGGCCGATCAGCTGGTCGGCCCTCTATTTCCAGAGGCCAAAAGGATAGGATATGTCCGTTTTCTCATTGAAGATTGATATCGCCGATAACAAATTTTTCAACGGCGAAACATCACCGCTCTTTTCGCAAAGCCAGGCCAAACTGGCGCGCCAGTTCCACCAGAAAATAGCTGGTTATCGCCCAACACCGCTTTGTGCGCTGGACGATCTCGCAAACCTTTTTGGGGTGAAGAAAATTCTTGTCAAAGACGAATCAAAACGATTCGGTCTGAACGCCTTCAAAATGCTCGGCGGTGCGTACGCTATCGCTCAATTATTGTGTGAAAAATATCATCTTGATATCGAAACGCTGTCATTTGAGCACCTGAAAAATGCCATCGGCGAAAAAATGACTTTCGCGACCACCACCGACGGCAACCACGGGCGCGGTGTGGCGTGGGCAGCGCAGCAACTCGGACAGAATGCGGTGATTTACATGCCGAAAGGTTCTGCTCAGGAACGCGTTGACGCCATTCTGAACCTCGGTGCCGAGTGCATCGTCACAGATATGAACTATGACGATACCGTTCGCCTGACCATGCAACACGCGCAGCAGCACGGCTGGGAAGTGGTACAGGACACGGCATGGGAAGGTTACACCAAAATCCCAACCTGGATCATGCAAGGCTACGCAACCCTGGCAGATGAAGCCGTCGAGCAAATGCGTGAAATGGGCGTAACCCCGACGCACGTTCTGCTGCAAGCCGGTGTCGGAGCAATGGCCGGTGGTGTGCTGGGTTATCTGGTCGACGTCTATAGCCCGCAAAATCTGCACAGCATTATTGTTGAACCTGACAAAGCTGACTGTATTTATCGCTCCGGCGTCAAAGGCGACATCGTCAACGTTGGCGGTGATATGGCCACCATCATGGCAGGCCTGGCCTGTGGCGAACCTAACCCGCTGGGCTGGGAAATCCTACGTAACTGCGCCACCCAATTCATCTCCTGCCAGGACAGCGTTGCCGCATTAGGTATGCGCGTGCTGGGTAATCCGTACGGCAACGACCCGCGCATCATCTCCGGTGAATCCGGCGCTGTCGGTTTGGGCGTTCTCGCAGCGGTTCATTATCACCCGCAACGTCAAAGCCTGATGGAAAAACTGGCGCTGAACAAAGATGCCGTGGTGCTGGTTATCAGCACTGAAGGCGACACCGACGTGAAGCACTACCGCGAAGTTGTCTGGGAAGGCAAACACGCTGTAGCACCTTAATCACCCTATTGGAACTGCTCCCTGCAAAACGGGGAGTAAAAAATCTGGAGAAAAATAATGGCTAAGAATATTCCATTCAAACTGATTCTTGAAAAAGCAAAAGATTACCAGGCGGATATGACTCGCTTCCTGCGCGACATGGTTGCTATTCCCAGTGAAAGCTGCGACGAGAAACGCGTAGTACATCGTATTAAAGAAGAGATGGAAAAAGTCGGCTTCGATAAAGTTGAAATCGACCCGATGGGCAACGTTCTCGGTTATATCGGCCACGGCCCGCGTCTGGTGGCAATGGACGCTCATATCGATACCGTCGGCATTGGCAACATCAAAAACTGGGACTTCGATCCGTACGAAGGCATGGAAACTGATGAGCTGATCGGTGGTCGCGGTACTTCCGACCAGGAAGGCGGCATGGCATCTATGGTTTATGCCGGTAAAATCATTAAAGACCTCGGTCTGGAAGATGAATATACCCTGCTGGTTACCGGTACTGTGCAGGAAGAAGACTGCGACGGTCTGTGCTGGCAGTACATTATTGAACAATCCGGCATTCGCCCGGAATTTGTGGTCAGTACCGAACCAACCGACTGCCAGGTATACCGTGGTCAGCGCGGTCGTATGGAAATTCGTATTGATGTTCAGGGTGTTAGCTGCCACGGTTCTGCGCCAGAACGCGGTGACAACGCCATTTTCAAAATGGGTCCGATTCTTGGCGAATTACAAGAACTCTCCCAACGTCTGGGTTATGACGAATTCCTCGGCAAAGGCACCCTCACCGTTTCTGAAATCTTCTTCACATCCCCAAGCCGTTGCGCTGTAGCAGATAGCTGCGCCGTCTCTATTGACCGCCGTCTGACCTGGGGCGAAACCTGGGAAGGCGCGCTGGACGAAATCCGCGCCCTGCCTGCAGTACAGAAAGCTAACGCGGTTGTTTCTATGTACAACTACGACCGTCCGTCCTGGACTGGCCTGGTTTACCCAACCGAATGCTACTTCCCGACCTGGAAAGTGGAAGAAGATCACTTCACCGTTAAAGCACTGGTGAATGCCTACGAAGGGCTGTTTGGCAAAGCGCCGGTTGTTGATAAGTGGACCTTCTCAACTAACGGCGTATCTATCATGGGCCGTCACGGCATTCCGGTGATCGGCTTTGGCCCGGGTAAAGAACCTGAAGCGCATGCACCTAACGAAAAAACCTGGAAATCTCACCTGGTGACCTGTGCCGCGATGTACGCTGCAATCCCGTTAAGCTGGCTGGCAACAGAGTAATTACTCTTCACTTATTCCCCTCCGGTTCGCCGGAGGGTTTTTGGAGTTTGCTATGCGCGTATTGATCAAAAACGGCACTGTCGTTAACGCAGATGGACAAGCCAAACAGGATTTGCTGATTGAAAGCGGGATTGTTCGCCAGTTGGGCAACAATATTTCGCCGCAGCTCCCGTATGAAGAAATTGATGCCACTGGCTGTTACGTTTTCCCTGGCGGCGTGGATGTCCATACGCATTTCAATATTGATGTCGGCATCGCGCGCAGTTGTGATGATTTTTTTACCGGTACCCGCGCAGCTGCGTGTGGCGGTACAACAACCATTATTGACCATATGGGATTTGGCCCAAACGGCTGTCGGTTACGCCATCAACTGGAGGTTTATCGTGGTTATGCCGCCCATAAAGCGGTCATCGATTACAGCTTTCACGGTGTGATCCAGCACATTAATCACGCAATCCTCGACGAAATCCCGATGATGGTCGAGGAAGGACTGAGCAGTTTTAAACTCTATTTAACCTATCAATACAAACTCAACGATGACGAGGTTTTGCAGGCATTACGCCGTCTGCATGAATCCGGCGCGCTGACCACCGTGCACCCGGAAAATGATGCGGCTATCGCCAGCAAGCGGGCGGAATTTATCGCCGCAGGGTTAACCGCGCCGCGCTATCATGCCTTGAGTCGCCCTCTGGAATGCGAAGCGGAAGCCATCGCCCGCATGATTAACCTGGCACAAATTGCCGGTAACGCCCCGCTCTATATCGTGCACCTGTCTAACGGCTTAGGTCTGGATTATCTGCGTCTTGCCCGTGCGAATCACCAGCCAGTCTGGGTTGAAACCTGCCCACAATATCTCCTGTTGGACGAACGCAGTTACGATACAGAAGACGGCATGAAGTTCATTCTTAGCCCACCGCTGCGTAACGTACGCGAGCAGGACAAACTGTGGTGTGGCATCAGCGATGGTGCGATTGACGTGGTGGCGACCGATCACTGCACCTTCTCGATGGCTCAACGCCTGCAAATTTCTAAAGGCGATTTCAGTCGCTGCCCAAATGGCTTACCCGGTGTGGAAAACCGCATGCAGTTACTGTTTTCCAGTGGCGTGATGACGGGACGTATAACACCGGAACGCTTTGTTGAATTAACCAGCGCAATGCCCGCCAGGCTGTTTGGCCTGTGGCCGCAAAAAGGATTATTAGCGCCCGGTTCCGATGGCGACGTGGTGATTATCGACCCACGTCAGAGCCAACAAATTCAGCATCGCCATCTCCACGACAACGCCGACTACTCGCCATGGGAGGGTTTTACCTGTCAGGGCGCGATTGTCAGAACCTTATCCCGTGGTGAAACGATTTTCTGTGACGGCACCTTTACAGGCAAAGCCGGGCGAGGTCGTTTCCTGCGACGCAAACCGTTTGTCCCTCCCGTGCTCTAACCACTGTCAGGGATCTATACACAATCAAGAATGATGAGTGAGGAAAAATGAGTAAGAAAATTGTTCTCGCCCTGGGCGGGAATGCGCTGGGCGATGACCTGGCCGGACAAATGAAAGCGGTAAAAATTACTTCTCAGGCAATTGTTGATTTAATTGCCCAAGGACATGAAGTTATCGTCACTCATGGTAACGGGCCGCAGGTGGGCATGATTAACCAGGCCTTTGAAGCTGCTGCAAAAACTGAAGCGCACTCGCCAATGCTGCCGATGTCTGTCTGCGTTGCCTTAAGCCAGGGTTATATTGGTTACGATCTACAAAACGCCTTAAGAGAAGAACTGCTTTCTCGGGGCATTAATAAACCGGTAGCAACGCTGGTTACTCAGGTCGAAGTCGACGCTAACGATCCGGCATTCCTCAACCCGACCAAGCCGATCGGTTCGTTCTTTACCGAGCAAGAAGCAGAGCAACTGACAAAACAGGGTTACACTCTGAAAGAAGATGCTGGTCGCGGCTATCGCCGTGTTGTTGCCTCGCCAAAACCGGTTGATATTATTGAAAAAGAAACGGTTAAAGCTCTGGTAGATGCAGGCCAGGTGGTGATCACCGTTGGCGGTGGTGGTATTCCTGTTATTCGTGAAGGTAACCATCTGCGTGGTGCCAGCGCGGTTATCGATAAAGACTGGGCCAGCGCCCGTTTAGCAGAAATGATTGATGCCGATATGCTGATCATTCTGACTGCGGTAGAAAAAGTGGCCATTAACTTCGGTAAAGAGAATGAACAGTGGCTCGATCGCCTGTCATTAAGTGATGCTGAACGCTTTATCGAAGAAGGTCATTTTGCGAAAGGTTCTATGCTGCCTAAAGTGGAAGCTGCCGCCTCGTTTGCTCGCTCTCGCGCAGGTCGTGAAGCACTGATTACCGTATTGAGCAAAGCGAAAGAGGGGATTGAAGGCAAAACCGGAACGGTGATTTGTCAGTAATTTTAAGGCCGGGTGGGTAATACCATCCGGCCATTTTCATTTAAGCCACTTCCAGCACTTCTTTTGTCGCTTTCACGCCCTGATGCATCAACATCATTAACGCCTCAAGTACGCCGCCGCCAATCGCCCGGGCTTTATCAGAAACGCTGGTGAAATCAGCCGTTTCACCACGAGGATCGATATCACCAATTTTAAAACCACCGACCACTGCCAGGCCGTCGTTCAACAAGCCACGCACCATCCCCGTCAACGGTGCTTTAATTTCATGCTCACCAATCCAGGCAATCACATCGCCCTCTTTCACCAGATCGCCTAATTTCACGTTGGATCGCATAATGCCTGCAGCAGGAGCACGGATCACCCGTCGGGTGGTATGCCCCATAATATTGCCAGGAACACCGGTATTCTCCTGCGCACAACCAGAGTAAATCACCTGACCGAGCCAGTGCCCGCGATTTGTTTCAATTACCGCATGACAATCCTTCCCAGCAGTAAAGCCCGGCCCAAGCGCGATTGTTACTGGTGCCATATCTGCCCGCGTTCCCAAATTCTGTTTCGCCAGAATAGCGTCCACCACGCAAAGCGGTTTCAGTTCATCAAGCAATGAACAGGCGGGATCTACCATCACAGGGATGAATCCGCGTTCGGTAAGTTTCATCGCTTCCGCAGAGCTGGTTGCCAGGCGAGCAGTGACGCCTTCGACCGTCATTTCGCCATCGAGCACGGCCTGGGCAAACGCCACGGTACAACGAATCACTGTCGGTTTTTCCACTTCCAGCATGATCACTTTAAAACCCGCATGATACAGACGTAGCGCCACACCACTGGCGATATCTCCCGCACCGCGAATCACCACCAGCTGGTGTCCGGAAGGATGAGAAGGTTTCATCATCAGCCCACCCGGCGCGTTATTTTTCACCTGTAATATTTCTGCCAGCACGCTGATGGCGATCTCCTGCGGCGTTTCCGCACCTATGTTGTAACCAACGGGCGCATGTAAACGGGCAATATGTTCTTCAGCCACGCCTTTCTCACGCAATTGACGCAGGAAAAGCTGAACCTTGCGGCGACTTGCCAGCAACCCCAACCATGCAATGGGCTGTTCAATGAGTTTGTCGAGGGCTTCACGATCCTGATTATTCGTGGCAATCAGGACAAAATTATCAGGGCGAATATCCAGTGCTTCCACTGCCGCACCAAACGACTCAGCATGGAGAAGCGTGGTTGATGGTGGGAATAGTTCAGGATTGAGGCTTTCGCGATAAATATCGGCAACGGCAATATCAAATCCTAATAGCGCGGCACTCTGGGCTATCGCCCGGTTGACATGCCCCGCGCCAATCAACACCAGACGTGGACGCATACCATGGACGCTGATAAATACTGACATTGCACCTCCACAATCTGACCCGACAGCATCCGCACCGTTACGAGCCATACGTCCATGGAATAATCGCGGCTTACGTTCCTGCAATGCCTGAAGCGACTCTTCAATCACCTTCCGCTCAACCATTCCGCCACCAATTGTACCGACGATAGAACCATCGGCGCGCACTAACATTTGTGCAGAATGGCGGGGAGTCGAGCCTCGGCTATCAACAATTTGCGCCATCGCAAACGGACAATTTTGCTCTTCGAGTTTTGCAGCCTCTGTGAAAATATTCATACCAACCTCAATGGATATCCTTTCAGTAACCCGGAATACCCGGGCCGCTAATTCACAAATCTGCGCGCGATTGCAGGATGTTCTTGTATATCGCCCAGCCAGATTGCCTCTACGTCGTGTTGTTGCAGCGGTTGAAGGAGCTCGCTTTGTGCAATCGCATTCTCACATTGAGAAAAACGGTTAATGAACCAGACTCGCCGACAACCTTGCGGTACGTTTTTAAACGCCCCCTGAGGGTGGCGAACCAGCGCAACGAGATCGCTCAGTTGCAAGGTTGCATCAGGTGTTAACCCGGTAATATCAGCAAACTGCGACCAGCGATGGACATTTTCTGTGCTCACTTTCGCGCCCAAAGTATGTCCTCCCATCACAGCAATCACGCAGCAACTGCTTTTGGGTATGCAAGGTTCGTGCTCATCAGGCGCTTTTAACGGCATTCCACGCGAGCCATCTGCTTCAATGAGAATTACGTCACACTCTGGTCGTTGCACCAGTGCATCAATCGCTTCTGGCGTAAATCCCTGCACTTTTCCCTGGTTCGCTTTCCAGCTGTGAAAACAAAATGAAATGGGGGATGTAAGAGACGCATGAGGAAGCATGGCGGGATCACGACAGAAAACCACGGGCCAGTGAGACGTTGGCATAAACATATGTGTCGTCGTCGTGATTAACACACGCCTGCCGCTAGCCTGGAGCAGTTCTGCCAGCCAAAAAAGCAAGCTGGTTTTCCCCCCAGCACCAACAACAGAAATCACAGTGGGACGTTTCTGCGCACCTAAATCAATGACTAATGCCGATGGGTCAACTATACTTTTCACGAGTCTTTATGACCTCTCTGGGATAAATTATCCCCAACTTAATCCATCAGGAAGTAACGCAATTATCAGGCGTTATTAGCCCCTATAAATAATGGAACCACTATGTCAGCCATCGACTGTATAATTACCGCTGCCGGATTATCATCAAGAATGGGGCAATGGAAAATGATGTTACCCTGGGAACAGGGAACAATTCTTGATACAAGTATCAAAAATGCGTTGCAGTTTTGTAGCCGAATTATTTTAGTCACCGGCTATCGTGGTAATGAACTGCACGAACGTTATGCGAACCAGAGCAATATCACTATTATTCACAACCCAGATTATGCGCAGGGTTTACTAACATCCGTCAAGGCCGCAGTACCCGCAGTGCAAACAGAACATTGTTTTCTCACCCACGGTGACATGCCAACCCTCACCATCGATATTTTTAGAAAAATCTGGTCGTTACGAAATGATGGCGCAATACTGCCACTCCATAATGGCATCCCCGGCCATCCGATTTTAGTGTCAAAACCATGCTTGATACAGGCAATCCAACGACCCAATGTCACCAATATGCGTCAGGCACTCCTTATGGGAGATCATTATTCCGTCGAAATAGAAAATGCAGAAATAATTTTAGATATTGATACTCCGGACGACTTTATTACAGCGAAGGAAAGGTATACTGAAATTTAGAAAACGTAGTTAAACGATTGCGTTCAAATATTTAATCCTTCCGGCACTCATTATCATAATGATAAGGAATCACTGATTTTGAGAAAAGAGAAAAATTGATAAATGGGCTGGCAATAATAATTTTCAGGAGTGATTTTAATTCTCATTTAGCACCTGTGAGTTCATTCACAAAAAGCCCTTAAGTTTCGAGCCGCCTCACATTTTTTTATATTTCCCGCCAAACCTGGAAAGAGTGGTGCGATTGTTGCTCTATCCCCCTAAACCACCGGATTTCTCAACACCGGTCACTCAATGATATCTGTATAAGCTAAGGAGAGGGTTATGGGGGATATTATGCGTCCCATTCCGTTTGAGGAACTTTTGACGCGCATATTTGATGAATACCAACAACAACGCTCAATCTTTGGTATTCCCGAGCAACAGTTTTACTCACCTGTAAAAGGTAAAACTGTTAGCGTCTTCGGTGAAACCTGTGCCACTCCCGTCGGCCCTGCCGCTGGCCCGCACACGCAGCTCGCGCAAAATATTGTCACTTCCTGGCTGACTGGCGGACGTTTCATCGAACTAAAAACCGTCCAAATTCTTGACCGCCTGGAGCTGGAAAAGCCCTGTATTGATGCCGAAGACGAGTGCTTTAACACCGAATGGTCTACCGAATTTACCCTGCTTAAAGCCTGGGATGAATACCTCAAAGCCTGGTTTGCCCTGCACCTTCTCGAAGCGATGTTCCAACCTTCTGATTCCGGTAAATCGTTCATCTTTAATATGAGCGTCGGTTACAACCTCGAAGGTATTAAGCAACCGCCAATGCAACAGTTCATCGACAATATGATGGACGCATCTGACCATCCGAAATTCGCGCAATATCGCGATACGCTGAATAAATTACTCCAGGATGACGCATTTTTAGCTCGCCACGGATTGCAGGAAAAACGCGAAAGCTTGCAAGCCTTACCCGCTCGCATCCCCACCAGTATGGTGCATGGCGTCACCCTCTCCACCATGCACGGCTGTCCTCCGCATGAAATCGAAGCCATTTGCCGCTACATGCTGGAAGAAAAAGGGCTCAACACCTTTGTGAAACTCAACCCGACCTTACTGGGGTACGCGCGTGTTCGTGAGATCCTCGATGTCTGCGGTTTCGGTTACATAGGCTTAAAAGAAGAGTCATTTGATCACGACCTCAAGCTGACGCAAGCACTGGAAATGCTGGAACGCCTGATGGCACTGGCAAAAGAAAAATCACTCGGCTTTGGCGTAAAACTGACTAACACTCTCGGCACCATCAACAATAAAGGCGCACTGCCTGGTGAAGAGATGTATATGTCAGGCCGTGCGCTGTTCCCGCTCTCCATCAATGTTGCAGCAGTTCTCTCTCGCGCCTTTGACGGCAAACTGCCCATTTCTTATTCCGGTGGTGCCAGTCAGCTGACTATCCGCGATATTTTTGATACTGGTATTCGCCCTATTACTATGGCAACCGACCTGCTGAAACCTGGCGGCTATCTGCGCTTAAGTGCCTGCATGCGCGAGCTGGAAGGCTCCGACGCCTGGGGGCTTGACCATGTTGACGTCGAACGACTGAACAGACTGGCAGCAGATGCGTTAACCATGGAATACACCCAGAAACACTGGAAGCCAGAAGAGCGTATTGAAGTGGCAGAAGACCTGCCGCTGACCGACTGCTACGTTGCCCCCTGTGTTACTGCCTGCGCTATCAAGCAAGATATTCCGGAATACATCCGTCTGCTTGGCGAACACCGCTATGCCGACGCGCTGGAACTCATCTACCAACGCAACGCTCTGCCCGCCATTACCGGTCATATTTGCGATCACCAGTGCCAATACAACTGTACCCGCCTGGATTACGACAGTGCGCTGAATATCCGCGAACTGAAAAAAGTCGCGCTGGAAAAAGGTTGGGATGAATATAAGCAACGCTGGCACAAACCAGCCGGTTCTGGTTCACGCCATCCGGTTGCCGTGATTGGTGCAGGTCCGGCGGGTCTGGCAGCAGGTTACTTCCTTGCCAGAGCGGGCCATCCGGTTACGCTGTTTGAACGCGAAGCCAATGCGGGCGGCGTGGTGAAAAATATCATTCCTCAGTTCCGAATTCCGGCTGAGTTAATTCAGCACGATATCGATTTTGTTGCCGATCACGGCGTGAAATTTGAGTATGGCTGCTCACCCGATTTGACCGTTGAACAGTTAAAAAATCAGGGCTTCCACTATGTTCTGATTGCCACCGGCACTGATAAAAATAGCGGTGTGAAACTGGCGGGTGACAACCAAAATGTTTGGAAATCACTCCCCTTCCTGCGTGAATACAACAAGGGTACAGCGCTCAAGCTGGGCAAACATGTGGTCGTTGTCGGGGCGGGTAACACCGCAATGGACTGCGCTCGTGCGGCGTTACGCGTTCCAGGCGTAGAAAAAGCAACGATCGTTTACCGTCGTTCACTGCAAGAGATGCCCGCATGGCGCGAAGAGTATGAAGAAGCGTTGCACGACGGCGTGGAGTTCCGTTTCCTGAATAATCCGGAACGTTTCGATGCTGATGGCACCTTAACCTTGCGCGTTATGTCGCTTGGCGAACCCGATGAGAAAGGCCGTCGCCGTCCGGTTGAAACCAACGAAACAGTAACACTGCATGTAGACAGCCTGATCACCGCCATTGGTGAACAGCAGGATACTGAAGCCCTGAATGCGATGGGCGTGCCGCTGGACAAAAACGGCTGGCCAGACGTCGACCACAATGGCGAAACTCGTCTGACTGACGTCTTTATGATCGGCGACGTACAGCGCGGACCATCCTCCATTGTCGCTGCTGTCGGAACCGCGCGTCGGGCGACCGATGCCATCCTTAGTCGGGAAAATATCCGTTCCCACCAGAACGATAAATACTGGAACAACGTCAATCCGGCGGAAATCTATCAACGTAAAGGCGATATCTCTATCACTCTGGTGAACAGTGACGATCGTGACGCGTTTGTCGCCCAGGAAGCCGCTCGCTGCCTCGAATGTAACTACGTTTGCAGCAAGTGTGTGGATGTCTGCCCGAACCGCGCCAACGTCTCCATTGCGGTCCCAGGCTTCCAGAATAGATTCCAGACGCTGCACCTCGACGCTTACTGTAACGAATGCGGCAACTGCGCTCAGTTCTGTCCGTGGAACGGTAAACCATACAAAGACAAAATCACCGTTTTCAGCCTGGCGCAAGACTTTGATAACAGCAGCAACCCAGGCTTCCTTGTGGAAGATTGCCGGGTACGAGTACGACTGAATAACCAAAGCTGGGTGTTAAACATCGACAGCGAAGGTCAGTTCAACAACGTACCACCGGAGCTGAACGATATGTGCCGCATCATCAGCCATGTCCACCAGCATCATCATTATCTGCTGGGCCGCGTGGAGGTGTAATCATGTTGATTCTGAAGAATGTCACCGCAGTGCAGTTACACCCGGCGAAAGTGCAGGAAGGCGTTGATATCGCTATCGAAAATGATGTGATTGTCGCTATCGGCGATGCCCTGACGCAACGCTACCCCGATGCCAGCTACAAAGAGATGCATGGTCGGATTGTGATGCCGGGAATTGTCTGCTCGCACAACCATTTTTACTCGGGGCTTTCCCGCGGAATTATGGCAAACATCGCCCCCTGCCCGGATTTCATCTCAACGCTGAAAAATCTCTGGTGGCGGCTCGATCGCGCCCTTGATGAAGAGTCGCTCTATTACAGCGGGCTGATTTGTTCCCTGGAAGCGATTAAGAGCGGATGTACATCGGTTATCGATCACCATGCCTCTCCGGCGTATATCGGCGGGTCGCTCTCCACATTGCGCGACGCATTTTTAAAAGTTGGCCTGCGCGCGATGACCTGTTTTGAAACTACTGACCGTAACAACGGCATCAAAGAGTTGCAGGAAGGTGTAGAAGAAAACATCCGCTTCGCCCGTCAGATTGATGAGGCGAAGAAAGCAGCAACCGAGCCGTATCTGGTGGAAGCACATATCGGTGCTCACGCGCCGTTTACCGTGCCGGATGCCGGTCTGGAGATGCTACGTGAAGCCGTGAAAGCCACAGGCCGTGGTTTGCATATTCACGCTGCGGAAGACCTTTACGACGTTTCCTACAGTCACCACTGGTACGGCAAAGACCTGCTGGCACGACTAGCGCAATTCGATCTCATCGATAGCAAAACGCTGGTCGCTCATGGGCTGTACTTGTCGAAAGATGACATCGCCCTACTCAATCAGCGCGATGCGTTCCTGGTGCATAACGCCCGTTCAAACATGAACAACCATGTCGGCTACAACCATCACCTTAGCGACATCCGCAATCTGGCGTTGGGAACGGACGGCATTGGTTCGGACATGTTTGAAGAGATGAAATTTGCCTTCTTTAAACATCGCGATGCGGGTGGTCCGCTGTGGCCTGACAGTTTTGCCAAAGCCCTGACTAACGGTAACGAACTGATGAGCCGCAACTTTGGCGCGAAATTTGGACTTCTGGAAGCCGGTTACAAAGCTGATTTAACCATTTGCGATTACAACTCACCGACGCCGCTGCTGGCAGACAATATCGCCGGGCATATCGCTTTCGGTATGGGCTCAGGCAGCGTTCACAGCGTGATGGTCAATGGTGTGATGGTCTATGAAGACCGTCAGTTTAACTTCGATTGCGATTCCATTTATGCACAAGCCAGAAAAGCCGCTGCCAGTATGTGGCGTCGGATGGATGCGCTGGCATAAATGACAGATGCCCTCTTCCCGCAGGGAAGAGGGTTAAATAAGGAAAGAAGATGATTGAACAATTTTTCAGGCCCGACTCTGTCGAACAGGCGCTGGAACTGAAGCGCCGCTACCAGGATGAAGCCGTCTGGTTCGCCGGGGGCAGCAAACTCAATGCTACACCAACCCGTACCGATAAAAAGATTGCCATTTCCTTACAGGATCTGGAACTGGACTGGGTTGACTGGGATAACGGTGCACTGCGGATTGGTGCAATGTCTCGCTTGCAGCCACTGCGTGATGCGCGATTTATTCCTGCAGCACTGCGTGAAGCTCTCGGTTTTGTTTACTCACGCCATGTTCGTAATCAGTCGACCATTGGTGGTGAAATCGCCGCCCGGCAGGAAGAGTCAGTGCTGCTTCCCGTCCTGCTGGCACTGGATGCTGAACTGGTTTTTGGCAACGGCGAAACGCTGTCAATCGAGGACTACCTGGCCTGCCCATGCGATCGCCTGCTAACCGAAATTATCATTAAAGATCCGTATCGCACCTGTGCGACCCGGAAAATTAGCCGTTCTCAGGCAGGTTTAACCGTCGTGACGGCAGCCGTTGCAACGACAGACCACGACGGTATGCGAATTGCGCTGGATGGCGTCGCCAGTAAAGCACTGCGTCTGCACGATGTCGAAAAACAAAATCTGGAAGGCAATGCACTTGAACAGGCTGTCGCCAACGCCATTTTCCCGCAGGAAGATTTGCGGGGCAGCGTGGCCTATAAACGCTATATCACGGGAGTTCTGGTAGCCGACCTGTATGCCGACTGCCAACAGGCTGAGGAGGAAGCCGTATGATCATCCACTTTACTTTAAATGGCGCGCCTCAGGAGCTAACCGTTAATCCCGGCGAAAACGTGCAAAAGCTGTTGTTTAACATGGGAATGCACTCTGTACGCAACAGTGATGATGGCTTCGGGTTTGCTGGTTCTGACGCAATAATCTTTAACGGTAATATCGTTAACGCGTCCTTGCTTATTGCCGCACAGTTAGAGAAGGCAGATATTCGTACCGCAGAATCTCTGGGCAAATGGAACGAGTTAAGTCTGGTTCAACAGGCAATGGTTGATGTTGGCGTGGTGCAGTCTGGTTATAACGATCCAGCTGCAGCTCTGATTATCACCGATCTTCTCGATCGCATCGCCGCACCTACCCGCGAAGAGATCGACGACGCGCTTTCTGGTTTGTTCAGCCGCGATGCTGGCTGGCAGCAATACTATCAGGTCATTGAACTGGCGGTTGCACGTAAAAATAATCCGCAGGCCACCATTGATATCGCTCCGACTTTCCGTGACGACCTTGAAGTCATTGGCAAGCATTATCCTAAAACTGATGCCGCGAAAATGGTGCAGGCGAAACCCTGCTATGTTGAAGACCGCGTAACGGCTGACGCCTGCGTCATTAAAATGTTACGTAGCCCACACGCTCACGCACTGATTACTCATCTGGATGTCAGCAAAGCTGAAGCCTTACCGGGCGTCGTTCACGTTATTACTCACCTGAATTGCCCTGATATCTACTATACCCCGGGGGGTCAGAGCGCACCGGAACCGTCACCGCTTGACCGCCGTATGTTCGGCAAAAAAATGCGTCACGTCGGCGATCGTGTTGCTGCGGTGGTCGCTGAAAGTGAAGAAATTGCGCTCGAAGCATTGAAACTCATCGAGGTTGAATATGAAGTGCTTAAGCCGGTAATGTCGATCGACGAAGCAATGGCGGAAGATGCGCCTGTCGTGCACGATGAACCGGTGGTGTATGTTGCTGGTGCGCCAGATACTCTGGAAGACGATAACAGCCATGCAGCCCAGCGCGGCGAGCATATGATCATCAACTTCCCGATCGGTTCTCGCCCTCGCAAAAATATCGCCGCTAGTATTCATGGTCATATTGGCGATATGGACAAAGGCTTTGCCGATGCCGATGTGATCATTGAGCGAACCTATAACTCAACGCAGGCGCAGCAGTGCCCGACTGAAACACATATCTGCTTTACCCGGATGGACGGCGATCGTCTGGTTATCCACGCCTCCACCCAGGTACCATGGCACTTACGCCGCCAGGTCGCGCGCCTCGTGGGCATGAAACAGCATAAAGTTCATGTCATTAAAGAGCGAGTTGGCGGCGGTTTTGGTTCCAAACAGGACATCCTGCTGGAAGAAGTGTGCGCCTGGGCAACCTGCGTGACCGGGCGTCCGGTACTGTTCCGCTACACCCGTGAAGAAGAGTTTATTGCTAACACCTCTCGTCACGTCGCGAAAGTCACCGTCAAACTGGGAGCGAAAAAAGATGGTCGCCTGACGGCAGTGAAGATGGATTTCCGCGCCAACACTGGCCCTTACGGCAACCACTCACTCACCGTACCGTGTAACGGACCGGCGCTGTCGCTGCCGTTATATCCGTGCGATAACGTCGATTTCCAGGTCACCACCTACTACAGCAACATTTGCCCAAATGGTGCTTATCAGGGTTATGGCGCACCGAAAGGTAACTTCGCTATCACCATGGCATTAGCGGAACTGGCTGAACAGTTACAGATCGACCAACTGGAAATTATCGAACGTAACCGGGTACACGAAGGGCAAGAGCTGAAAATTCTCGGTGCAATCGGTGAAGGTAAAGCGCCGACCTCCGTTCCTTCCGCCGCCAGCTGTGCACTAGAAGAGATCCTGCGTCAGGGTCGCGAGATGATCCAATGGTCGTCACCGAAACCGCAAAATGGTGACTGGCACATCGGTCGCGGCGTCGCCATTATCATGCAGAAATCGGGTATCCCGGATATCGATCAGGCTAACTGCATGATCAAACTGGAATCGGACGGCACCTTTATCGTTCATTCTGGCGGTGCGGATATTGGTACTGGTCTGGATACTGTAGTGACGAAACTGGCAGCAGAAGTGCTGCACTGCCCACCGCAGGACGTGCATGTTATCTCCGGTGATACCGATCATGCGTTGTTTGATAAAGGCGCATATGCCTCGTCCGGTACTTGCTTCTCAGGTAACGCGGCGCGTTTGGCAGCGGAAAATCTGCGGGAGAAAATTCTGTTCCACGGCGCGCAAATGTTGGGTGAGGCAGTGGCAGATGTTCAACTGGCAACGCCGGGCGTCGTGCGCGGCAAGAAAGGCGAAGTCAGCTTCGGGGATATTGCTCATAAAGGCGAAACCGGCACCGGCTTTGGTTCACTGGTGGGAACTGGCAGTTATATCACGCCTGATTTCGCCTTCCCGTATGGCGCAAACTTCGCTGAAGTTGCCGTCAACACGCGTACGGGTGAAATCCGCCTGGATAAATTCTACGCCTTGCTGGACTGCGGTACACCGGTCAACCCGGAATTAGCATTGGGACAAATCTACGGTGCTACCCTGCGAGCTATCGGCCACAGTATGAGCGAAGAGATCATTTATGACGCCGAAGGTCACCCGTTAACGCGTGATTTACGCAGTTACGGCGCACCGAAAATTGGTGACATTCCGCGTGATTTCCGCGCTGTGCTGGTGCCGAGCGACGATAAAGTCGGCCCGTTCGGGGCGAAATCGATCTCGGAAATCGGTGTAAATGGCGCAGCTCCGGCGATTGCTACCGCAATTCACGATGCATGCGGCATCTGGTTACGCGAATGGCATTTCACACCGGAGAAAATACTCACTGCGCTGGAAAAAATATAAATAATAAATGGCCGCTTCGGCGGCCTGTTTCTCTGTTTGGACGATGACTAAATAGTGACTGCGAAAATGAGATAAGCCGTTCTCAAGGCGTCCTGCGCCCCAAATTCGTGGGAATTTATTTTACTAATTCAGATGATCAAATTTACTTTAAAAGGAGTGAAGGGATGTCTGATATAAACAATGCAGGTTCTGACCTTATATTTGAACTGGAGGATCGCCCTCCCTTTCATCAGGCTCTCGTTGGTGCCATTACCCATCTGTTGGCAATTTTCGTTCCGATGGTAACCCCCGCGTTAATCGTGGGGGCGGCCTTACAGCTTTCCGCTGAAACAACTGCCTATCTTGTTTCTATGGCGATGATCGCCTCTGGTATTGGTACCTGGTTACAAGTAAACCGCTACGGCATCGTCGGTTCTGGCCTACTCTCAATTCAGTCAGTCAATTTTTCATTTGTTACGGTCATGATTGCGCTGGGCAGCAGCATGAAAAGCGACGGTTTTCACGAAGAGTTAATCATGTCGTCGCTTCTCGGCGTCTCATTCGTTGGCGCATTTCTGGTTGTCGGATCTTCATTTATCTTGCCCTATTTACGTCGGGTTATTACGCCTACCGTCAGCGGTATTGTGGTACTGATGATCGGCTTAAGCCTGATTAAAGTCGGCATTATCGATTTTGGTGGAGGATTTGCAGCCAAAAGCAGTGGTACGTTCGGCAATTACGAACATCTCGGCGTTGGTTTATTGGTTTTAATTGTGGTGATCGGCTTTAACTGCTGTCGCAGTCCGTTGCTACGCATGGGAGGGATCGCCATTGGGCTATGTGTCGGCTATATCGCATCGTTATGCCTGGGCATGGTGGATTTCAGCAGTATGCGCAATTTGCCGTTAATCACCATCCCGCATCCGTTCAAATACGGCTTTAGTTTTAGCTTCCATCAGTTCCTGGTGGTTGGCACGATTTATCTGCTTAGCGTGCTGGAAGCAGTCGGCGATATCACCGCCACGGCAATGGTTTCCCGCCGCCCCATTCAGGGGGAAGAGTATCAGTCCCGACTGAAAGGCGGCGTGCTGGCAGATGGTCTGGTTTCTGTTATCGCCTCCGCTGTCGGTTCATTACCATTAACCACGTTTGCGCAAAATAATGGGGTTATTCAGATGACTGGCGTCGCTTCACGTTATGTCGGGCGAACCATCGCGGTAATGCTGGTTATCCTCGGCTTATTTCCGATGATTGGCGGCTTCTTCACGACCATTCCCTCGGCAGTTCTGGGAGGCGCAATGACGTTGATGTTTTCCATGATTGCCATCGCAGGGATTCGCATCATCATCACCAACGGTTTAAAGCGCCGTGAAACACTTATTGTCGCCACTTCTTTAGGTTTAGGGCTTGGCGTCTCCTACGATCCCGAAATTTTTAAAATATTGCCAGCCTCTATTTATGTATTAGTTGAAAACCCTATTTGTGCTGGCGGGTTAACTGCGATTTTATTAAATATTATCCTCCCTGGTGGCTACCGACAGGAAAACGTTCTGCCTGGTATTACCTCAGCGGAAGAGATGGATTAACAGTAAAGGAGTCAATGATGTCAGGAGAACACACGTTGAAAGCGGTACGAGGCAGTTTTATTGATGTCACCCGTACGGTCGATAACCCGGAAGAGATTGCCTCTGCGCTGCGGTTTATTGAGGATGGTTTATTACTCATTAAACAGGGAAAAGTGGAATGGTTTGGCGAATGGGAAGACGGAAAGCATCAAATTCCTGACACTATTCGCGTGCGCGACTATCGCGGCAAACTGATAGTACCGGGCTTTGTCGATACACATATCCATTATCCGCAAAGTGAAATGGTGGGGGCCTATGGTGAACAATTGCTGGAGTGGTTGAATAAACACACCTTCCCTACTGAACGTCGTTATGAGGATTTAGAGTACGCCCGCGAAATGTCGGCATTCTTCATCAAGCAGCTTTTACGTAACGGAACCACCACGGCGCTGGTGTTTGGCACTGTTCATCCGCAATCTGTTGATGCGCTGTTTGAAGCCGCCAGTCATATCAATATGCGTATGATTGCCGGTAAGGTGATGATGGACCGCAACGCACCGGATTATCTGCTCGACACTGCCGAAAGCAGCTATCACCAAAGCAAAGAACTGATTGAACGCTGGCACAAAAATGGTCGTCTGCTATATGCGATTACGCCACGCTTCGCCCCGACCTCATCTCCTGAACAGATGGCGATGGCGCAACGCCTGAAAGAAGAATATCCGGATACGTGGGTACATACCCATCTCTGTGAAAACAAAGATGAAATTGCCTGGGTGAAATCGCTTTATCCTGACCATGATGGTTATCTGGATGTTTACCATCAGTACGGCCTGACCGGTAAAAACTGTGTCTTTGCTCACTGCGTCCATCTCGAAGAAAAAGAGTGGGATCGTCTCAGCGAAACCAAATCCAGCATTGCTTTCTGTCCGACCTCCAACCTTTACCTCGGCAGCGGCTTATTCAACTTGAAAAAAGCATGGCAGAAGAAAGTTAAAGTGGGCATGGGAACGGATATCGGTGCCGGAACCACTTTCAACATGCTGCAAACGCTGAACGAAGCCTACAAAGTATTGCAATTACAAGGCTATCGCCTCTCGGCATATGAAGCGTTTTACCTGGCCACGCTCGGCGGAGCGAAATCTCTGGGCCTTGACGATTTGATTGGCAACTTTTTACCTGGCAAAGAGGCTGATTTCGTGGTGATGGAACCCACCGCCACTCCGCTACAGCAGCTGCGCTATGACAACTCTGTTTCTTTAGTCGACAAATTGTTCGTGATGATGACGTTGGGCGATGACCGTTCGATCTACCGCACCTACGTTGATGGTCGTCTGGTGTACGAACGCAACTAATAATAAAACTTTAACATCCTCGTGAGGACATCATTATGTCTGGAGACATCCTACAAACACCGGACGCACCAAAGCCACAGGGCGCGCTGGATAATTATTTTAAAATTACCGCTCGTGGCAGTACCGTTCGTCAGGAAGTACTGGCTGGCTTAACGACCTTTCTGGCCATGGTTTATTCCGTTATCGTCGTTCCGGGAATGCTGGGCAAAGCAGGTTTTCCTCCCGCAGCTGTGTTTGTTGCCACCTGTCTGGTCGCGGGCTTCGGCTCGTTGCTGATGGGGTTGTGGGCCAATTTGCCAATGGCGATTGGTTGTGCGATTTCCTTGACGGCATTTACCGCATTCAGTCTGGTACTCGGGCAACAAATTAGCGTTCCTGTCGCACTGGGCGCGGTCTTTCTGATGGGCGTCATCTTCACCGCTATTTCCGTAACCGGTGTGCGTACCTGGATCTTACGTAATTTACCGATGGGTATCGCTCACGGTACAGGTATCGGTATCGGCCTGTTTCTGCTGCTGATTGCTGCTAACGGTGTGGGTATGGTTATCAAAAACCCGATTGAAGGCTTGCCAGTGGCGCTCGGTGCGTTTACCTCCTTCCCGGTGATGATGAGCTTGCTGGGGCTGGCGGTCATCTTCGGTCTGGAGAAGTGCCGCGTACCCGGCGGGATCTTGTTGGTGATTATCGCAATTTCGATTATCGGCTTAATCTTTGACCCAGCGGTGAAATACCACGGTCTGGTGGCGATGCCAAGTCTGACTGGCGAAGATGGTAAGTCTCTGATTTTCAGCCTCGATATTATGGGCGCACTCCAGCCAACCGTACTTCCGAGTGTACTGGCATTGGTGATGACCGCAGTGTTCGACGCCACTGGCACCATCCGTGCCGTCGCCGGTCAGGCGAATTTGTTGGATAAAGACAACCAGATCATCAATGGCGGCAAAGCCCTGACCAGTGACTCAGTAAGTTCAATATTCTCCGGTCTGGTGGGCGCAGCGCCCGCAGCGGTTTATATCGAATCAGCGGCAGGAACCGCCGCCGGGGGTAAAACAGGGTTGACCGCAACCGTAGTGGGGGCGTTATTCCTGCTGATTCTGTTCTTATCACCGCTGTCATTTTTGATCCCTGGTTACGCCACTGCACCCGCTCTGATGTACGTGGGTTTGCTGATGTTAAGTAACGTCTCGAAGCTGGATTTCAATGATTTTATTGACGCTATGGCTGGCCTGGTGTGTGCCGTGTTCATCGTTCTGACTTGTAATATCGTTACCGGTATTATGCTGGGCTTTGTGACACTGGTCGTAGGCCGCGTCTTTGCACGCGAATGGCAAAAGCTGAATATTGGTACGGTGATCATTACTGCCGCACTGGTCGCATTTTACGCGGGTGGTTGGGCAATCTAATAGATTCTCCGCGCCTTTCAGCGCGGAGATTTCTTTCAGAGAGGATTCTCACCGCTGGCAACAATACGCTGCTGGCGGACTCGCCTGAGTTCTCTTTCAGTAAGCAACTGCAGCGCCTGTGTTGGGCAAGATTCAACGCAGGCTGGCCCCTCTTCCCGCTGTTCACAGAGATCGCATTTCACGATTTGTTGCCGGGTATCCCCCGGCAATGACTGAATGGTGATCATCCCAAACGGGCACGCACTGACGCAGCTCTGACAGCCAATACAACGGGCAGAATTGGCCTGCACCACCTGCTCGCCCATCGTCAGCGCCCCCACGGGGCAAGCGCCAACACAAGGGGCGTTTTCACACTGATGGCACATCACCGGCGCACTGATGCTGTCCAGTCACTGTACCTTCAGCCGGGGTAAAAAGACATCGGCATTCAACTCCTGTTCTGAAGGGTGAGCGACCACACAGGCCACTTCACAAGTACGGCAGCCAATACAGTCAGCCGGATTAACGATAATTAACGATTTCATCACGATGCCTTCGTATCAAACAGAGTTAACATATCGCGCGCCGCCTGCCTTCCTGCGGCCATGGCAGTGACAACCAGATCCGCGCCATGAACTGCATCCCCACCAGCAAAGACTTTTTTCAGATGCGTCTGGGTAGGTAAATACCCAACGTCGCCGGTTTGAATCAGGCCCCATTTATCGAGTTTAATTCCGCTGCCCTGCAACCACGGCATGGCATGCGCCTGGAAACCAAAGGCCATAATGAGAACATCTGCGGGCAATTCAAACTCTGAACCCGCAACCGGACGAGGACGACGGCGACCATCCGGCCCCGGCTCACCCATGGCGGTACGAATCAGGCCCACCGCAGTTAAACGCCCATCTTCGTCACAAGCGATATATTGCGGCTGAACATTGAATTGAAACTCGACACCTTCCTCGCGCGCATTAACCACCTCTTTGCGCGAGCCCGGCATACTGACTTCATCACGACGATACGCGCAGGTCACGCTGGCAGCATTGAGGCGAATGGAAGTCCGCAAACAATCCATTGTCGTATCGCCACCGCCCAATACCACGACTCGCTTACCTTCCACGTCCGTCAGCGGATACTCTTCAGACTCCGGCAATCCCATGAGCTGGCGGGTATGGGCAGTCAGGAACGGTAGAGCCTGAATGACACCGGGTGCATCTTCATGCGGCAGATCTGCTCGCATCATCCCGTAAGTCCCCACGCCGATGAAAACTGCATCATATTCAGAAGTTAAATCGCTAAAGGTAATATCGCGGCCAATTTCACAGTTAAGATGAAAGTCGATTCCCATTGCGGTGAATATCTCTCGCCGCTGGCTTAATACCGTTTTATCGAGTTTGAAAGGAGGAATGCCAAAAGTCAGCATACCGCCAATTTCTGGATGGCGATCAAAGACATCAACCTGAACTCCCGCGCGCGCCAGAATATCAGCACACCCTAACCCTGCTGGCCCAGCGCCAATCACCGCCACTTTTTCGATACGGGGAACAACTTTGCTGACATCGGGACGCCAGCCCATCGCCAGCGCGGTATCGGTGATGTAGCGTTCCAGATTACCGATAGAGACTGCGCCAGAGTGATCTTTCAAAGTACATGCGCCTTCACAAAGACGGTCCTGTGGGCATACCCTGCCGCAGATTTCTGGTAAGGAACTGGTCTGGTGGCAAAGTTCTGCCGCTTCAATAATCTTTCCTTCCTGTACCAGACGGATGTAATCCGGAATAGCGTTATGCAGCGGGCAATGCCAGTTGCAGTTAGCTTTTTCGGCACAATAAACACAGCGGTCACTCTCATAAGTCGCTTGCAGTGGATCCAGCCCGCAATAGATTTCGCCAAAGTGGGTTTTCCGTTCACTCGCTGAAATTTTATCTGCGCCTTTACGCGAGTTAACGGGGAGCAACGCTGCACTGCGAGATGGCTGAGCGTCTGATGACGCTTTTCCTGCTGCCGTTTTGCGCTGGCGAGCCACCTTTATCCACTGTAACCCTTTATCGTCCATCAGTCGTAACGCCTGTGTTGGGCAGACTTCAATACAGGCTTGCGTGCCGGAACTGCGCTGGTTACAAAGGTCGCATTTCTGCGCAATCGTATCGACCATCTCAACGACGCCAAAGGGGCAAGCGATTGCGCATCTTTTACAGCCAATACATTTTTGCTCGTCCAGTTGTACGCTATCGGACTGGAAAGTCAGAGCATTAACCGGACAAGCCGTAACACAAGGGGCATTGTTGCAGTGATGGCAGGCCACCGGATTCGCAGCCTGGCCTTTCCCTACAACGTGGATACGCGGTCGAAAGTCACTGTGACTCAGCGGCCAGTTTTCTTGATTGTGTGCCACCGCACAGGCAATTTCACAAGCATGACAGCCTATACATTCCGCAGCTTCAGCAGCGATAAACTTATTCATTTGCATCCCTTTCATTTAATGAGTTATGTCTTCTCAAATTTCGCGATGCAATAAACGGGCATATATTAGGTAGCATGACCGTTTTAATTATAATTTTGCGACTGAGTTCAAATTATTGCCCCTCAATCTATGCCGCTTTCATTATTTCAACATTGCCGCTCAAAAGAGCGCTATCCAGATAAAAACGATTAAATGCGAGAGTGCGACATGCCAGAATGATTAATGAAATATCAATATGAGAAAATTACAGATAATTCCATTGTCAGGTTCTCTTCTCATTTTCGTGGTTTAACCACGATTATGTGATTGCCTCCGCAATTCCTGTCTCTAACTCCCCTTCCTCGCAAAAACTGGCACTCCACGAGCATGTGTTTAGACAGTTTCATTAACGTAAACGGTTGCTTTTTACTCTGGCGGGCGAAAGGAGAAACACTGATGAGCGCCATAGATTCCCAACTTCCCTCATCTTCTGGGCAAGACCGCCCAACTGATGAGGTTGACCGCATATTATCACCAGGAAAGCTGATCATACTCGGTCTGCAACACGTCCTTGTCATGTACGCAGGTGCAGTCGCTGTTCCTCTTATGATTGGTGACCGACTGGGCCTCTCAAAAGATGCTATTGCGATGCTCATTAGCTCGGATCTCTTTTGCTGCGGGATCGTCACATTACTGCAATGTATCGGTATCGGCCGCTTTATGGGGATCCGCCTGCCGGTGATTATGTCGGTGACCTTTGCTGCTGTAACACCAATGATAGCCATTGGGATGAACCCGGATATCGGCCTGCTGGGGATATTTGGTGCCACTATCGCCGCGGGTTTTATCACCACATTATTAGCGCCACTTATCGGTCGCTTGATGCCTTTATTCCCGCCACTGGTTACCGGTGTGGTTATTACTTCTATTGGGCTTAGCATCATTCAGGTGGGTATTGACTGGGCCGCCGGAGGTAAAGGGAATCCGCAATATGGTAATCCCGTTTATTTAGGTATCTCCTTTGCTGTCTTAATTTTTATCTTGCTCATTACTCGCTATGCGAAAGGATTTATGTCCAACGTCGCCGTATTACTGGGGATTGTATTTGGCTTTTTACTTTCGTGGATGATGAATGAAGTCAATTTATCCGGGCTACATGATGCTTCATGGTTTGCGATTGTCACGCCGATGTCATTTGGTATGCCGATTTTCGATCCCGTTTCCATTCTGACCATGACTGCCGTGTTAATCATCGTGTTTATCGAGTCGATGGGGATGTTCCTGGCACTGGGTGAAATAGTCGGTCGTAAACTCTCTTCACACGATATTATTCGCGGGCTGCGTGTCGATGGCGTAGGGACAATGATAGGCGGCACGTTTAACAGCTTCCCCCACACGTCATTTTCTCAAAACGTTGGCCTGGTTAGCGTGACGCGCGTTCATAGCCGCTGGGTGTGTATTTCTTCGGGAATTATATTAATCCTGTTTGGCATGGTGCCAAAAATGGCGGTGCTGGTCGCCTCCATTCCGCAATTTGTGCTGGGCGGCGCTGGGCTGGTGATGTTCGGCATGGTACTGGCGACAGGGATTCGAATTCTGTCGCGCTGTAACTACACCACCAACCGTTACAACCTCTATATTGTGGCGATCAGTCTCGGCGTTGGCATGACTCCGACGCTCTCTCACGATTTCTTTTCTAAGTTACCGGCCGTACTGCAACCGTTGCTGCATAGCGGCATTATGCTCGCAACCCTTAGCGCCGTTGTGCTGAATGTCTTCTTTAATGGCTATCAGCATCATGCTGACCTGGTGAAGGAATCCGTCTCTGATAAAGATTTAAAAGTCAGGACAGTACGTATGTGGCTTCTGATGCGCAAGCTGAAGAAAAATGAGCATGGAGAATAATATGAATTTTTTAATGCGCGCTATATTCAGTCTGTTGTTGCTTTTTACTCTCTCTATTCCTGTCATTTCTGACTGTGTTGCAATGGCCATTGAAAGTCGCTTCAAATATATGATGCTACTTTTTTAAATGGTTTTTACCTGTCGGCATCCGCTCAAAACGGGCGGTTGTCGATAAACGCTCACTTGGTTAATCATTTCACTCTTCAATTATCTATAATGATGAGTGATCAGAATTACATGTGAGAAATTATGCAAACGGAACACGTCATTTTATTGAATGCACAGGGAGTTCCCACGGGTACGCTGGAAAAGTATGCCGCACACACGGCAGACACCCGCTTACATCGCGCGTTCTCCAGTTGGCTGTTTAATGCCAAAGGACAATTATTAGTTACCCGCCGCGCACTGAGCAAAAAAGCGTGGCCTGGCGTGTGGACTAACTCGGTTTGTGGGCACCCACAACTGGGAGAAAGCAACGAAGACGCGGTGATCCGCCGTTGCCGTTATGAGCTTGGCGTGGAAATTACGCCTCCTGAATCTATCTATCCTGACTTTCGCTATCGCGCCACCGATCCGAATGGCATTGTGGAAAATGAAGTGTGTCCGGTATTTGCCGCACGCACCACCAGTGCGTTACAGATCAACGATGATGAAGTGATGGATTATCAATGGTGTGATTTAGCAGATGTATTACACGGTATTGATGCCACACCGTGGGCGTTCAGTCCGTGGATGGTGATGCAGGCAGCCAATAGTGAAGCAAGAAAATTGTTGTCTGCTTTCGCGCAGCACAATTAAAAAACCCCGACATTTGCCGGGGTTGTGAGCATAACGTAATGCTTATTTTACCGGACGCATCGCCGGGAACAGAATAACGTCGCGGATGGTATGGCTGTTGGTGAACAGCATTACCATACGGTCGATGCCAATCCCCAGACCTGCTGTCGGCGGTAAGCCATGTTCCAGTGCGGTAACGTAATCTTCATCGTAGAACATCGCTTCGTCGTCACCTGCGTCTTTCGCGGCAACCTGATCCAGGAAGCGTTGCGCCTGATCTTCCGCGTCATTCAGCTCGCTAAAGCCGTTACCGATTTCACGACCACCGATGAAGAACTCAAAGCGGTCTGTGATTTCCGGGTTAATGTCGTTACGACGCGCCAGCGGAGAAACTTCTGCCGGATATTCAGTAATGAAGGTCGGCTGAATCAGATGTGCTTCTGCCACTTCTTCGAAGATCTCGGTAACGATACGGCCCAGACCCCAGCTCTTCTCAACGTGGATACCGATAGATTCAGCAATCGCTTTCGCAGAGTCGAAGTTATCCAGATCCGCCATGTCGGTTTCCGGGCGATATTTCTTGATCGCTTCACGCATGGTCAGTTTTTCGAACGGTTTACCGAAGTCCAGCGTCACGTCGCCGTAGGTCACTTCCGTCTTACCGAGAATATCCTGTGCCAGAGTACGGAACAGCGATTCGGTCAGCTCGATCAGATCTTTGTAATCTGCGTAAGCCATGTAGAGTTCCATCATGGTGAACTCTGGGTTATGACGTACGGAGATACCTTCGTTACGGAAGTTACGGTTGATTTCGAATACACGCTCGAAGCCACCGACCACCAGACGCTTGAGGTACAGTTCCGGCGCGATACGCAGGTACATGTCGAGATCCAGCGCGTTATGGTGGGTGATAAACGGACGCGCAGCGGCACCGCCAGGGATCACCTGCATCATCGGCGTTTCAACTTCCATAAAGCCGCGGTTCACCATGAACTGGCGAATACCAGAGAGGATCTGCGAGCGTACTTTAAAGGTGTTACGGGATTCATCGTTAGAGATGAGATCCAAATAACGCTGACGATAGCGCGCTTCCTGATCCTGCAAGCCGTGGAATTTATCCGGCAGCGGACGCAGTGCTTTGGTCAGCAGACGCAGCTCGGTACAGTGGATAGACAGTTCGCCGGTTTTGGTTTTGAACAGTTTACCTTTCGCGCCGAGGATGTCGCCGAGGTCCCATTTTTTGAACTGCTCGTTGTAAACGCCTTCCGGCAGATCGTCACGGGCAACGTACAGCTGAATGCGACCGCCAACGTCCTGCAGGGTAACGAAAGACGCTTTACCCATAATACGACGGGTCATCATGCGGCCAGCAACGGCGACTTCGATGTTCAGCGCTTCCAGTTCTTCGTTCTCTTTACCGTCGAATTCTGCGTGCAATTGGTCAGAGGTATGATCGCGACGGAAATCGTTCGGGAAGGCAATCCCCTGCTCGCGCAGGTTCGCCAGCTTCTCACGACGCGTTTTCAGTTCATTGTTAAGATCGACTACCGCGTCAGCGCCCTGTGCGTGTTGTTCAGACATGTTGGTTCCTCATAACCCTGCTTTCAAACTTGCTTCGATAAATTGATCCAGGCTGCCGTCCAGCACGGCCTGCGTGTTGCGGGTTTCTACCCCGGTACGCAGATCTTTAATGCGGGAGTCATCAAGGACATAAGAACGAATCTGGCTGCCCCAGCCGATGTCGGATTTGTTATCTTCCATCGCCTGTTTCTCGGCATTTTTCTTCTGCATCTCCAGTTCATAAAGCTTCGCTTTCATCTGCTTCATGGCCTGGTCTTTGTTCTTGTGCTGGGAACGGTCGTTCTGGCATTGGGTCACGATCCCGGTTGGGATGTGGGTAATACGCACCGCAGATTCGGTACGGTTAACGTGCTGACCGCCCGCGCCGGACGCGCGATAAACGTCAATGCGCAGATCCGCCGGGTTGATTTCGATATCAATATCATCATCAACTTCCGGGTAAACAAACGCAGAGCTGAACGATGTGTGGCGACGACCGCCGGAGTCAAACGGGCTTTTACGCACCAGGCGGTGAACGCCAGTTTCTGTACGCAGCCAGCCGTAAGCGTAATCGCCGGAGATTTTGATCGTCACGGATTTAATACCCGCCACTTCACCTTCCGACTCTTCGATGATTTCAGTTTTGAAACCACGCGATTCTGCCCAGCGCAGATACATACGCTCAAGCATGCTCGCCCAGTCCTGTGCTTCCGTACCGCCAGACCCCGCCTGAATATCGAGGTAGCAGTCGGCGCTGTCATATTCGCCAGAGAACATACGGCGGAACTCAAGCTGCGCCAGTTTTTCTTCCAGGGCGTCGAGTTCAGCAACGGCTTCGTTAAAGGTTTCTTCGTCGTCAGCTTCTACAGCCAGTTCCAGCAGACCAGAAACATCTTCCAGCCCCTGTTTCATTTGGTCGAGGGTGTCGACAACGGCTTCGAGGGAGGAACGCTCTTTACCCAGCGCCTGTGCGCGTTCGGGTTCGTTCCAGACATCCGGCTGTTCCAGCTCGGCGTTTACTTCTTCCAGACGCTCTTTCTTGGCGTCGTAGTCAAAGATACCCCCTAAGAACGTCGGAGCGTTCCGTGAGGTCCTGAATGCGATTATTTACCGGATTAATTTCAAACATGGTCTGATTTCTTTTATTGAGCTAGTCAAAATGCGGTGATAAGAGCGGGATTGTACCCAATCCACGCTCTTTTTTATAGAGAAGATGACGCTAAATTGGCCAGATATTGTCGATGATAATTTGCAGGCTGCGGTTGCCGCGAAACTCGTTGATATCGAGCTTGTAAGCCAGTTGCACTTCGCGCACGCCGTTATCCGGCCAGAGAGCGGTATCGACATTAAAAGCAATACCATCCAGCAGTGGACCGCCGCCGACCGGTTCGACCATCACCTTCAAATGACGTTCGCCCACCAGCCGCTGTTGCAGCAGACGGAAATGACCGTCAAACAGCGGCTCCGGGAACATCTGCCCCCACGGGCCAGCATCGCGCAGCAGCTGCGCCACTTCCATGGTCATTTCGGCCGGGCTTAACGGACCGTCTGACACCACTTCGCCTTGCAATAGCGAAGGGTCCAGCCACTCAGTAACCAGTTCGCCAAACCGTTGTTGAAAGAGTTCGAATTTATCCTCTTCCAGCGACAAACCCGCCGCCATCGCATGACCGCCAAACTTCAGCATCATGCCAGGGTAGAGTGTGTCTAATCGCTCCAGTGCATCACGCATATGCAGCCCCTGAATGGAGCGACCGGAACCTTTCAGCGTACCATCACCTGCTGGCGCAAAGGCGATAACCGGACGGTGAAAACGCTCTTTGATGCGCGAAGCCAGAATACCGACAACGCCCTGATGCCATTCGGGGTGATACATTGCCAGCCCGCCGGGTAGCGTGTCGCGACTTCGCTCCAGTTTCTCGCACAGGGTCAGGGCTTCAACTTGCATTCCTTGTTCGATCTCTTTTCGCGTCTGGTTTAGCGCATCGAGTTCATTTGCCAGCACGCGCGCTTCGCCGATGTTGTCGCACAGCAACAGCGCCACACCGACGGACATATCGTCCAGTCGCCCGGCAGCATTGAGACGTGGCCCCAGCGCAAAACCTAAATCGCTGGCGGCGAGTTTTTGCGCATCGCGATTTGCCACTTCCAGCAGCGCTTTAATCCCCGGACGGCACTTTCCGGCACGGATGCGACTCATCCCCTGCCAGGTCAGAATGCGATTATTAGCGTCCAGCGGCACGACGTCCGCTACTGTCCCCAGCGCTACCAGATCCAGCAGTTCTGCCAGGTTAGGAATTGCGATGCCGCGCTCATCAAACCAGCCCTGATCGCGCAAAAAGGTGCGCAGCGCCAGCATCAGATAAAACGCCACACCCACGCCTGCCAGTGATTTCGACGGGAAATTACAGTCGCGCAAGTTAGGGTTAATGATCGCTTCCGCTGCGGGTAATGTTTCGCCCGGCAAATGGTGATCGGTAACAATAACCGGAATGCCCAACGAGCGAGCGTGTTCAACGCCCGCATGGGAGGAAATACCGTTATCCACCGTGACAATTAACTGCGCGCCACGGGCATGGGCCTGATCGACTACTTCCGGGCTTAAGCCGTAACCGTCTTCGAAACGGTTTGGTACCAGATAGTCGATATTGCTGCAACCAAGCGAGCGCATCGCCAGCACGCTTAGAGCCGTGCTGGTCGCGCCGTCGGCGTCAAAATCGCCGACCACAATAATCCGCGTTCCTTCGCGAAAAGCGTTGTAAAGGATCTCAACGGCCTTTTCGACGCCGCTCAGTTGCTGCCAGGGCAACATACCTTTAACACTGCGTTCCAGTTCTTGCGCACTGCGCACGCCCCGGCTGGCGTATAAACGGCGCAGCAAGGGAGGCAATTCAGCGGGCAAGTCTGCCGTTTCATCGACTTCACGGCGACGAAGTTGTATCTGTTGTTTCACGCGAATTATTTACCGCTGGTCATTTTTTGGTGTTCGTCGAGGAATTCTTTCATCTCTTTCGGCGGCTGGTAACCCGGAACAAGTGTGCCATTGCTCAGCACAACTGCCGGAGTACCGCTAACGCCAAGCTGGACGCCAAGTGCGTAATGGTCGGCAATATCCACGTCGCAGCTGGCTGGTGCGACGCTTTTACCTGCCATCACATCATCAAACGCTTTGTTTTTATCTTTCGCACACCAGATAGCTTTCATTTCTTTCTCTGCATCGCTGTCCAGCCCCTGGCGCGGGAAAGCAAGATAACGCACGGTGATCCCCAGCGCGTTATAGTCTGCCATTTGCTCATGCAGTTTGTGGCAGTAACCACAGGTAATATCAGTAAACACGGTGATGACGTGTTTTTCCTGCGGCGCTTTATAAACGATCATCTCTTTTTCAAGCGCATTCAACTGCTTTAACAGCATCTTATTGGTGACATTGACCGGAGCCGTGCCGCTAACGTCATACATTGGCCCCTGAATGATATGTTTACCATCATCGGTGATGTACAACACGCCGCTGTTAGTCAGAACTGTCTTCATGCCAGCTACGGGCGCGGGCTGAATATCGCTGCTTTTGATGCCCATTTTGGCTAACGTTTGTTGAATTGCCGCGTCATCAGCCTGAGCAAAACCTGAAAACGCCGCTAACAAAGTAAACAACATAAAACCTTTCTTCATAAATCTTCCCGTTCTTTTCAGACATCACGCCCGCGGGTGATGCTGTTGATGAAGTTGCCGCAGACGCTCGGTAGCGACATGCGTATAAATTTGCGTGGTGGAGAGGTCGCTGTGGCCCAGTAGCATCTGCACCACGCGTAAATCCGCACCATGATTTAATAAATGGGTGGCAAAAGCGTGACGCAATACATGCGGTGACAGCTTTTCGCTGTCGATACCCGCCAGCACAGCATAATGTTTAATGCGGTGCCAGAAGGTCTGTCGCGTCATCTGCTGCGCACGCTGGCTGGGAAACAACACGTCAATTGACACACCATTCAGCAGCCACGGACGCCCATGTTCCAGATAGGTTTCCAGCCAGTAAACCGCCTCTTCACCTAACGGTACCAGGCGCTCTTTGTTGCCTTTACCAATGACCCGCACTACGCCCTGACGCAGGCTGATATCACTCATTGTCAGTCCGACCAGTTCAGAGACACGCAGCCCGGTAGCATACAACACTTCAAGCATGGCTTTATCGCGTAGCTCCAGTGGCTGATCAATTAATGGTGCCTGTAATAAACGTTCGACCTGCGCTTCGCTTAAATCTTTTGGCAAACGCTGGGGCAATTTCGGTGAAGCGAGATGCGCACTGGGATCGTCTTCACGAAACTTTTCGCGATAAAGATACTGGAACAATCGGCGCACTGCACTCAGCAAACGCGCTGAGCTGGTGGCTTTATACCCGCCCTCCAGCCGTTCTGCCAGTAATGCCTGCAAATCGTCACTTTGCGCCGTCGCCAGCGTCAACCCGCGGTGATGCAACCACTCCACCATCATTGACAGATCGCGACGGTAAGCGTTCAACGTATTTTCAGCCAGATTTTTTTCCAGCCACAGAGCATCAAGAAACTGCTCGATGCGTGCCAGATCCTGTTTCACTTGCGCCCCTTATGGTCACTCATTTGATCCATTATGCCTTATTGTGCCGTGACTAAAGCGATTCTGATACACTAGCTGCAAAAGCCACAGCAGAATCGAGAAGCTTACGTTATGAATATGGGTCTTTTTTACGGTTCCAGCACCTGTTACACCGAAATGGCGGCAGAAAAAATCCGCGATATTATCGGCCCAGAACTGGTGACCTTACATAACCTCAAGGACGACTCCCCGAAATTAATGGAGCAGTACGATGTGCTCATTCTGGGTATCCCGACCTGGGATTTTGGTGAAATCCAGGAAGACTGGGAAGCCGTCTGGGATCAGCTCGACGACCTGAACCTTGAAGGTAAAATTGTTGCGCTGTATGGGCTTGGCGATCAACTGGGATACGGCGAGTGGTTCCTCGATGCGCTCGGTATGCTGCATGACAAACTCTCGACCAAAGGCGTGAAGTTCGTCGGCTACTGGCCAACGGAAGGATATGAATTTACCAGCCCGAAACCGGTGATTGCTGACGGGCAACTGTTCGTGGGTCTGGCGCTGGATGAAACTAACCAGTATGACCTTAGCGACGAGCGTATTCAGAGCTGGTGCGAGCAAATCCTCAACGAAATGGCAGAGCATTACGCCTGATCTCACTGACGGCTTAGCGCATATGCTTTGCCGTCATCTTTATCTTTGCGTCTCTTGTTGCAACAAAATCCGCCGTAAATCCCGCCATTCGGCTTCGTCCATGCTGTCGGCTGCCAGCCATAAATGTTGCCGTTTACCGCCATCAGAACGTAAACGCAGCATCATGCCGCTCTTAATCATCCACGGTGCTTTGACGATGCACCACTCCTGCCCTTGCCAACGCAAACGCCCGTCCATCAACAAGCGAATTTCCCCCTGGCGAGCATTAATACGCCGCTGGCTGCGAACGCAATCAAACACCACCAGCGAAAGTAACACCATCCATAACGGGGTGTAACTGAGTGGCCAGGGCATGAGTAAAATAACAGCGGCAACCAGCCCATGAATCAGCAAGGAAAGCCACTGTGCGCGCCAGGAGACGCGCAAATCAGATTGCCACAGGACCACGTTCCCGGTTCCGTGTCTGGATGAGTCGGACCATCATTTCCAGTTCTGCATCGGCCGGTTTACCGTGATTCATCAGCCAGTTAAACAGGTCCGGATCGTCACATTCCAGCAGACGAATAAAGATGCGTTTTTCGTCATCGCTTAAGCTGTCGTACTCATGTTCGAAAAACGGCATGATTGAAATATCGAGTTCGCGCATACCACGGCGGCATGCCCAATGAATGCGGGCTTTGTTGTTAATGTCCATCTTCTTCCTGTCTCACGAAAATCCAGTACCCGGCTATTGTAACGTGTTTTTCGCCTTCTTTTACGGGAATATCAGTAAACACCATCGCGATCGCGAAATTAATTCACAACAATTCAATGGCTTCATTTTTTTGGAAGTCGCCTCGCAGAAGGCACAGATCGCGTAGTGAAAGCACTTGCATTGCCTCATAGCTCTTTTACCATTAGTCATTAATACGCCGTTAAGCAACTCAGGACTCTATTATGGCTTTTACACCTTTTCCTCCCCGTCAGCCTACGGCTTCTGCCCGTTTACCGCTGACGCTGATGACGCTTGATGACTGGGCGCTTGCCACCATTACTGGCGCGGACAGCGAAAAATATATGCAGGGTCAGGTGACAGCAGATGTCAGCCAGATGGCAGAAGATCAGCACCTGCTCGCCGCCCATTGCGACGCCAAAGGTAAAATGTGGAGCAATTTACGTCTGTTCCGCGACGGCGATGGCTTTGCATGGATTGAACGGCGCAGCGTGCGTGAACCGCAGCTGACTGAACTGAAAAAATATGCGGTATTCTCTAAAGTGACCATCGCGCCAGACGACGAGCGTGTGCTGCTTGGTGTTGCCGGTTTTCAGGCGCGCGCCGCGCTGGCAAATCTCTTTAGCGAACTGCCTTCGAAAGAAAAACAGGTAGTCAAAGAAGGCGCGACCACTTTGCTATGGTTTGAACACCCGGCAGAACGTTTCCTGATCGTAACCGATGAAGCTACTGCTAATATGCTGACCGATAAACTGCGCGGTGAAGCGGAACTGAACAATAGCCAACAGTGGCTGGCATTAAACATTGAAGCGGGTTTCCCGGTGATTGATGCCGCCAACAGCGGGCAGTTTATCCCACAGGCGACCAATCTCCAGGCGCTGGGCGGTATCAGCTTTAAGAAAGGCTGTTATACCGGACAAGAGATGGTGGCGCGAGCAAAATTCCGTGGTGCCAATAAACGTGCGCTCTGGTTGCTGGCAGGTAGCGCCAGCCGACTGCCGGAAGCTGGTGAAGACTTAGAGCTGAAAATGGGCGAGAACTGGCGTCGTACCGGTACGGTGCTGGCTGCGGTAAAACTGGAAGATGGTCAGGTCGTGGTACAGGTCGTCATGAATAACGATATGGAACCGGACAGCATCTTCCGCGTACGCGACGATGCGAATACACTGCATATCGAGCCGCTGCCGTATTCGCTCGAAGAGTAAATCTCTGTATCGCATCAGGCATTTATCGCCTGATGCGACGCTGACGCGTCTTATCATGTCTGGGATTTGATGCCTTTATCACAACAGGGACGAGGCCCGTAGATCGGATAAGGCGTTCACGCCGCATCCGGCGGTTGCGCTCCGATGCCTGATGCGACGCTGGCGCGTCTTATCAGGCCTACAAAGGCATACCCATTACGCCTGCCCAATATACAAATAGATCGCCAGAAAGTGGCACACACTACCGCCGAGCACGAAGCCGTGCCAGATGGCATGGTTGTATGGAATGCGTTTGCAGACGTAGAAAATCACCCCGAGCGAATAAACCACGCCGCCTACCGCCAGTAAGGTAACGCTGCCCGCCGCGAGCTTAACTGCCATTTCATAAATTACCACCAGCGACAGCCAGCCCATCGCCAGATAGGTCACCAGAGATAAAATTTTGAATCGGTGCGCGATGGTCAGTTTAAACAGAATACCCAGCAATGCCAGGCTCCAGATAACAATCATCAACCCGCGCGCTAACGGAGAATCCAGCCCCACCAGCAAAAACGGCGTGTAGGTTCCGGCAATCAACAGGTAAATAGCGCAATGGTCAAATTTCTTCAGCCACATTTTTGCCCGTTGATGAGGAATGGCGTGATAGAGCGTCGAAGCGAGGAACAGCAGGATCATACTGCCGCCATAGAGGCTGTAACTGGTTATCGCTGTGGCGCTGGCATTGAGATCCACCGCCTGAACCAGTAGCAACACCAGCCCAACGATACCAAACACCAACCCAATGCCGTGACTGACGCTGTTGGCAATTTCCTCTGCCAGCGAATATCCCTGCTTAATGAGGGGCTTCTGAACCATAACTTACTCCGGAGAAACGTACACGCACATGTATACCTCTCCAGCGTAACTGAGAATAGTTCCAGTGAACACCTGTTAGCTAAAATAAATTCTGATTTGAGACTAATCTCCTAAAAATCATGAAATTAAATGCGAAATTTCAACTAACAGGCGTGAGTTCAATTTAAAGACATTTAAATTCAATCACATAAAACTGTGTCTGACCGGGATAGATGTCGGCAATGACCTTTATCAGTTCAGTCAGGGTCATATTTTCCTGCTCTGCATGTTTTTCCGTCAGCGTATCCAGCGTTACGGTTGAGGTTGCGGTGACTTCAATCGTGCAAAAATAACCGTCATCTTCAAAACGCCCGACACGAAGCACATCACCCGTTTTGAAGTGCGATTCAGACTCGTCGCGGATGGTGATGGTTTTACGCCCAGCCAGAATGTCATCCTGGAAACGTTGAAAAAAAGTGATGTCGTTTGGCTGCATGGTACTATTTCCTGTAAGAATTGACTCATCTGGAGCCTATGATAGTGAAAAAACTCACCTTACCGAAAGATTTCTTATGGGGCGGCGCAGTTGCCGCTCATCAGGTCGAAGGCGGCTGGAACAAAGGCGGCAAAGGGCCGAGCATTTGTGACGTTCTGACCGGTGGCGCACACGGCGTGCCGCGCGAAATCACCAAAGAAGTCTTGCCAGGCAAATACTATCCAAACCATGAAGCCGTTGATTTTTATGGTCACTACAAGGAAGACATCAAGCTATTTGCCGAAATGGGCTTCAAATGTTTTCGGACTTCCATCGCCTGGACGCGTATTTTTCCAAAAGGTGATGAAGCTCAGCCAAACGAAGAAGGGCTGAAGTTCTACGATGATATGTTCGATGAACTGCTGAAATACAACATCGAACCGGTGATCACCCTCTCCCACTTTGAAATGCCGCTGCATCTGGTGCAGCAATACGGTAGCTGGACCAACCGTAAAGTGGTTGATTTCTTTGTCCGTTTCGCGGAAGTGGTGTTTGAACGCTATAAGCATAAAGTCAAATACTGGATGACCTTCAACGAAATTAACAACCAGCGTAACTGGCGTGCACCGCTGTTCGGTTACTGCTGCTCCGGCGTGGTTTATACCGAGCATGACAACCCGGAAGAGACGATGTACCAGGTGCTGCATCACCAGTTTGTCGCCAGCGCCCTGGCGGTGAAAGCTGCGCGTCGCATTAACCCGGAGATGAAAGTCGGCTGTATGCTGGCGATGGTGCCGCTCTATCCCTACTGCTGTAACCCGGACGATGTGATGTTCGCTCAGGAGTCGATGCGCGAACGCTACGTCTTTACCGATGTGCAGCTACGCGGCTATTACCCGTCCTATGTGTTGAACGAGTGGGAGCGTCGCGGATTTAACATCAAAATGGAAGACGGCGATCTCGATGTACTGCGTGAAGGCACCTGCGATTATCTTGGTTTCAGCTATTACATGACCAACGCAGTGAAGGCCGAAGGCGGCACCGGCGATGCGATCTCTGGTTTCGAAGGCAGCGTACCGAACCCGTATGTTAAAGCGTCTGACTGGGGCTGGCAGATTGATCCAGTAGGTCTGCGCTATGCCCTTTGCGAACTGTATGAGCGTTATCAGAGGCCGCTGTTTATTGTCGAAAACGGTTTTGGCGCTTACGACAAAGTGGAAGAAGATGGCAGCATCAACGACGACTACCGCATTGACTACCTGCGCGCCCATATCGAAGAGATGAAAAAAGCGGTGACTTACGATGGCGTGGATCTGATGGGCTACACACCGTGGGGCTGCATCGACTGCGTATCGTTCACCACCGGGCAGTACAGCAAACGCTACGGCTTTATCTATGTGAATAAACATGACGACGGTGCTGGCGATATGTCGCGTTCACGTAAGAAGAGCTTTAACTGGTACCAAGAGGTGATTGCCAGCAACGGCGAGAAGCTTTAAGTCGATGAAGTACCGGATGCAATACTTGTTGCATCCGGTCAGACAACTTCCCTGTTTTATTTCCCGCCCGCCAAATCGATAAAACTTCCCGTGACGTAAGAGGCTTTATCACTTAGTAGCCAGACAATGGCCTGCGCGACCTCTTCTGCCTGTCCACCACGCTGCATGGGGATGTTCGACTTAACGCGATCGACGCGTCCAGGCTCGCCGCCGCTGGCGTGCATTTCGGTATAAATAAACCCTGGCCGCACGCAGTTAACGCGGATCCCCTGCGCGGCGACTTCCAGCGATAGTCCGGTGGTTAACGTATCAATCGCCCCTTTCGATGCCGCGTAATCAACATATTCCCCTGGCGAACCCAACCGTGAGGCCACCGAAGAGACATTGACGATAGCGCCGCCACTGCCACCATTTTTAAGCGCCATGCGTTTTACCGCCTCGCGGCAGCAGAGAAAATATCCCGTCACGTTGGTGGAAAGTACTCGGTTGATTCGCTCTGCGGTAAGGTTTTCAACGGTGCACTGGGTAAACAAGATCCCGGCGTTATTGACCAGCGCTGCTAGCGGTTCATCGTGCTGATCGATTGCTGTAAACATCGCAACGACCTGGTTTTCGTCGCTGATATCCGCCTGGAGCACGAATGCTTTGCCACCGGCTTGCGTTATTAAGTTCATCACTTCCTGCGCCGCGTGGAGGTTTTGCTGATAATTAACCGCCACCGTATACCCTTCTTGCGCCAACAGTAATGCAGTTGCCCGCCCGATGCCGCGACTGCCACCGGTCACAAGTGCTATAGCCATTTGTTTTTCCGAGAAAAATTAATTCGTTGACGTATCTTTGAGATTGCTAACAAACTGGCTCAATCTTCAATGTTGGCACGCTTTTCCCCTCGCCCTTTCAGGGAGAGGGCCGGGGTGAGGGTAAATATTCGCGCCAGTGCCGGCCTGTTCCCCTCACCCTAACCCTCTCCCCAAAGGGGTGAGGGGACTGTCTGAGCGCTTTTGTACTTTGTCATCTGACTAAAAAGGCGCCGAAGCGCCTTTAGAAGATAGTCGAATCAGTGAATTACTGGTATTCGCTAATCGGTACGCAGGAGCAGAACAGGTTACGGTCGCCGTAAACATCATCCAGACGTTTCACCGTCGGCCAGTATTTGTCTGCCACACCTGCCGGGAATACTGCAACTTCACGGCTGTACGGATGCGCCCACTCGGCGACCAGTTCGTTCTGAATGTGCGGCGCGTTCACCAGCGGGTTATCTTCCAGCGGCCAGACACCGGCTTTAACCTGGTCGATTTCTGCGCGGATAGCCAGCATCGCGTCGATAAAGCGATCCAGTTCCACTTTGCTTTCAGATTCAGTCGGTTCAACCATCAGCGTACCCGCCACCGGGAACGACATGGTCGGCGCGTGGAAACCGTAGTCGATCAGGCGCTTGGCAATATCCAGCTCGCTGATGCCGGTTTCTTCTTTCAGCGGGCGAATATCGAGAATACATTCGTGCGCCACGCGACCGTCGCGACCGGTATACAGCACCGGGAAGGCATCCTGCAGGCGGCTGGCAATATAGTTGGCGTTGAGGATTGCCACCTGGCTTGCTTTTTTCAGCCCTTCTGCGCCCATCATGCGGATGTACATCCAGCTGATTGGCAGGATAGAGGCGCTACCGAACGGTGCCGCAGAAACTGCGCCCTGACGGGTTAACATGCCTTCGATTTGCACCACGCTATGACCCGGTACAAACGGTGCCAGATGCGCTTTCACACCGATCGGTCCCATACCCGGACCACCACCGCCGTGCGGAATGCAGAAAGTTTTATGCAGGTTGAGGTGCGAAACGTCCGCGCCAATAAAGCCCGGCGAGGTGATGCCAACCTGGGCGTTCATGTTCGCGCCATCAAGGTAAACCTGACCGCCGAACTGATGCACGACTTCACACACTTCACGGATCGTTTCTTCATACACGCCGTGGGTAGAAGGATAAGTCACCATGATACAGGAGAGGTTATCGCCCGCCTGTTCCGCTTTCGCGCGCAGATCAGTCAGATCGATGTTGCCGTTTTTATCACACGCCACAACCACCACCTGCATTCCTGCCATATGTGCAGAAGCGGGGTTAGTTCCGTGCGCAGAAGCCGGGATCAGGCAGATATCGCGATGCCCTTCGTTGCGGCTTTCATGATAATGACGAATCGCCAGCAGGCCCGCGTATTCGCCCTGTGCGCCGGAGTTCGGCTGCATACAAACGGCGTCGTAACCGGTCAGTTTCACCAGCCAGTCAGCCAGCTGCGCAATCATCTGCTGATAACCTTCAGCCTGTTCCGGCGGACAAAACGGGTGCAGTTCGGCAAATTCCGGCCAGGTGATTGGGATCATCTCGGCGGCGGCGTTCAGTTTCATGGTGCAGGAACCCAGCGGGATCATCGCCTGATTCAGCGCCAGATCTTTACGCTCCAGCGAGTGCATATAGCGCATCATTTCGGTTTCGCTGTGGTAGCGATTAAACACCGGATGGGTGAGGATTTCGTCGTCGCGCAGCATCGCAGGCTGGATAGAGCGGCTGTCGTGAGCCACGTCTTTGTCCAGCGTGTCGATCTCCAGCCCGTGGTTATCGCCCAGCAGCACGCTGAAAAGCTGCATTACGTTTTCACGCGTGGTGGTTTCATCAAGGGTGATCCCAACCGCGTTCAGGATATCGCTACGCAGGTTGATTTCAGCCGCTTCGGCACGCGCCAGTACGCCCGCCTTGTCGGCCACTTCCACACACAGAGTGTCGAAATAGTGCGCATGGCGCAGCTTCAGACCTTTTTGTTGCAGGCCTGCCGCCAGGATATCGGTCAAACGGTGAATGCGGTTAGCGATACGTTTCAGGCCAACCGGGCCGTGATAAACGGCATACAGGCTGGCGATGTTTGCCAGCAGTACCTGGGAAGTACAAATGTTGGAGTTCGCTTTCTCACGGCGGATATGTTGCTCGCGAGTCTGCATCGCCATGCGCAGCGCGGTATTGCCAGCTGCATCTTTCGATACACCGATAATACGGCCCGGCATTGAGCGTTTGTATTCATCTTTCGCCGCAAAGAATGCCGCGTGTGGGCCACCGTAGCCCATCGGCACGCCGAAGCGTTGCGCCGAACCAAAAACAATATCCGCGCCCTGTTTACCCGGCGCAGTTAACAGCACCAGCGCCATAATATCGGCGGCAACGCTGACCACAATTTTGCGTGATTTCAGTTCGCTAATAAGCGCAGTGTAGTCGTGAATTTCACCGGTAGTGCCTACCTGCTGTAACAGCACGCCGAAGACGTCCTGATGGTCGAGCACTTTTTGCGCGTCATCGACAATCACTTCAAAACCAAAGGTTTCGGCACGAGTACGGACCACATCCAGCGTTTGCGGATGCACATCGGAAGCCACGAAGAAGCGGTTGGCATTTTTCAGTTTGCTGACGCGTTTCGCCATCGCCATTGCTTCGGCGGCAGCGGTGGCCTCGTCCAGAAGAGAAGCAGAGGCCATATCCAGTCCAGTCAAATCCAGCGTTACCTGCTGGAAGTTGAGCAGTGCTTCAAGGCGGCCCTGGGAGACTTCAGGTTGATACGGAGTGTACGCGGTATACCAGCCCGGATTTTCCAGCATGTTACGCAGGATAACCGGCGGTAGCTGCACGGCGGTGTAACCCATGCCGATGTAAGACGTGAAGCGTTTATTGCGACTGGCAATAGCCTTGAGTTCTGCCAGTGCGGCGTATTCGGTCGCCGGTGCGCCAACCTGCGGCGGGGTCGCAAGCTGAATATCTTTCGGCACAATCTGGCCGGTCAGCGCGTTTAACGATTGTGCACCAACGGCATTCAGCATTTCTTGCTGTTGCGCGGCGTCCGGTCCGATATGGCGTTCAATAAAAGCGCCGCTGTTTTCAAGCTGGCTTAACGTCTGTGTCATGAGCGATGGTTCCTGAAACGTGCAGTGAATTGTGAACCTCTCTCCTTACGAAGAGAGTGAGGGTGAGGCATAAATTTTCCTCACCCTGATCCTCTCCCGCAGAAGAGGAATAAAGCCGTTACTCGTCTTCTAACAATGCTTCGTATGCGGTCGCATCCAGCAGTGATTCCAGTTCGCTTTCATCGCTGGCTTTGATTTTAAAGATCCAGCCACCTGCATACGGTTCGCTGTTCACCAGTTCCGGGGAATCGCTCAGTGCGTCGTTTACCGCCACGATTTCACCGCTTACTGGCGCATAAATGTCTGACGCCGCTTTTACTGATTCGGCAACCGCGCAGTCATCGCCCGCGCTAACCGTTGCGCCCACTTCCGGCAGGTCAACAAACACCATATCGCCTAACAGCTCCTGAGCATGTTCGGTAATACCAACGGTGTAAGTGCCGTCGGCTTCTTTACGCAGCCATTCGTGTTCTTTGCTGTATTTCAGTTCTGCTGGTACGTTGCTCATCAATCAATCTCCAAAAAAGTAAATCACGCGACGGCTTTGCCGTTACGCACAAAAACAGGTTTTGTCACTTTAACCGGCATTTCACGGTTGCGAATTTGCACAATCGCCGTTTCGCCAATACCTTCCGGCACGCGCGCCAGCGCAATGCTGTAACCCAGCGTCGGGGAGAAAGTACCGCTGGTGATAATGCCTTCATGCTGGTTGCCCTGCGCATCGGTAAAGCGTACCGGCAGTTCATTACGCAGCACGCCTTTTTCGGTCATCACCAGACCAACCAGTTTTTCTGTACCATGCTCACGCTGCACTTCCAGGGCTTCACGACCGATAAAGTCACGATCTGCCGGTTCCCAGGCGATAGTCCAGCCCATGTTGGCGGCTAAAGGAGAAATAGTTTCGTCCATCTCCTGACCATAAAGATTCATGCCCGCTTCCAGACGCAGCGTGTCACGCGCGCCCAAGCCACATGGCTTAACACCCGCTTCCACCAGCGCACGCCAGAAATCGGCCGCTTTTTCATTGGGCAGCGCAATTTCATAGCCCGCTTCACCGGTATAACCAGTGGTGGCAATAAACAGATCGCCCGCCTGCACGCCAAAGAACGGTTTCATCCCTTCCACCGCCTGACGCTGGGCGTCATTAAACAGTGTGGCAGCTTTTGCCTGCGCATTCGGCCCTTGCACGGCAATCATGGAAAGGTCATCACGAACGGTAATTTCGATGCCGAAAGGTTCAGCGTGTTGGGTAATCCAGGAGAGGTCTTTTTCGCGGGTGGCGGAGTTAACAACGAGGCGGAAGAAATCTTCAGTAAAGTAGTAGACGATGAGGTCATCTATCACACCGCCAGAGGCATTCAACATCCCCGAGTAAAGGGCTTTGCCGCTTTTGGTGAGCTTCGCCACATCGTTCGCCAGCAGATAACGCAGAAACTCCCGGGTGCGGCTGCCGCGGAGATCGACGATGGTCATATGTGACACATCAAACATTCCGGCATCGGTACGTACCGCATGATGTTCGTCGATTTGCGAACCGTAATGCAGCGGCATCATCCAGCCGTGGAAATCCACCATGCGAGCGCCGCAAAGCGTGTGTTGTTCGTACAAAGGAGTCTGTTGTGCCATCTTGTCCTCATTGAATAAGCGGGGCTGACAACTTTTCATGGTGAAATTATCACCACGAAACCCAGCATCGGAGCCACTCCCGGTCCCCAACGCAATCGTTCTCTTTTGCCTGAACTTACCACCGAAACAGACTGTTAACCATAAGGTAAAATTGATCATCACATTAGCTTATGGTTAAAAAACGCCAAAATCGCGACAGAATAAAAAACCAAAAAACACACCAGTTTCTATATAAAGATGATGCCATTAGAAAGCTAATTTGAATAAGGCAATATTAAGAGCTAAAAAAATGTCAAAAAACACTAAATCAAAAAATAATGACATTAGAAAATATAATGCGAAAACGGAGGTGAAATTAGTTTATTTCAAATGAGGAAAATCTCCCGGCGAAAAAACCGGGAGATGAAAGTGTGATGGGTATCAAATAAACAGCAGAAGAGAAATTTTTAACGCAGCCATTCAGGCAAATCGTTTAATCCCATTGCCTGGCGGATAAGTTGTGGTTTAACGCCAGGAAGCGTGTCGGCCAGTTTCAAACCAATATCACGCAGCAGTTTTTTCGCCGGATTGGTACCGGAAAACAGATCGCGGAATCCCTGCATACCAGCCAGCATCAGCGCCGCACTGTGCTTGCGGCTACGCTCATACCGGCGCAGGTAAATGTACTGCCCGATGTCTTTCCCCTGACGATGCAACCGTTTCAGTTCAGCAATCAGCTCTGCAGCATCCATAAAGCCGAGATTTACTCCCTGCCCCGCCAGCGGGTGAATGGTATGCGCGGCGTCGCCCACCAGCACCAGACGGTGCGCGGCAAACTGGCGCGCATAACGCCCCGTCAGTGGGAACACCTGACGCGCGCTCTCAACCTTGCATAAGCCCAGGCGATTATCAAAAGCGATATTTAACGCGCGATTAAATTCATCTTCACTTGCCTGCTGCATCCGCTGCGCTTCCTCTGGCGACAGTGACCAGACAATTGAGCAAAGATGCGGATCGCTAAGCGGTAAAAAGGCCAGAATGCCTTCGCCATGGAAAACCTGCCGCGCCACCGCATCATGCGGTTCTTCCGTGCGAATGGTCGCTACCAGCGCGTGATGCTGATAATCCCAGAAAGTCAGCGGAATATCTGCTTTGTTGCGCAACCAGGAATTAGCACCGTCCGCGCCAATCACCAGACGCGCCGTTAACATGCTGCCATCTTTCAGCGTCAGGAAAGTTTCATTTTCTCCCCAGGCGACCTGCTGTAATTCTGCGGGGGCCAACAGAGTGATATCTGACGACTGCTGCGCTTTGTTCCACAGCGCGTAGTGAATCACTGAGTTTTCAACGATATGCCCAAGATGGCTATAGCCCATGCTTTGATCGTCAAACGAAATGTGACCAAAACTGTCTTTGTCCCACACTTCCATACCGTGATAACAACTGGCCCTACGAGAGAGAATGTCCTGCCAGACGCCAAGACGGGTGAGTAATTTTTCGCTGGCGGCATTGATAGCCGAAACGCGCAGTTGTGGTGGTGCATCCGCCGCCAGAGGTTCCGGTACGCGCTGCTCCAGTACGGCAACGCGTAAGCCGCTCCCCTGTAAGCCGCAGGCAACCGCCAGCCCCACCATGCCGCCACCAACAATGGCTACATCAACACTTTGCATTGTTTATTCCTTAAAACCGCCTTCAACGCGCCACCCAACCGAGGGTGCGCTGCGCCAGCACATCGCGTGCCGGGGTGAATAATTCCATCGTCATCAGTCCGATGTTGCGCCCGACAACCAGCGGTGCCCAACGGTTGGCAAAAAGATGTACCAGGCTGTCCGTGACGCCGATGGTTGCTTCGCGATCGCTCTGTCGACGCTGCTGATAGCGGCACAATATGCCGTAATCACCGATGTCTTCTCCGCGCTCATGCGCCTGAGTCAGGGTTTCCGCAAGGCTCATGACATCTCGCATACCGAGGTTAAACCCTTGCCCGGCAATCGGGTGCAGAGTTTGCGCCGCATTGCCCACCAGCACGGTACGATGGGTAATAGCTCTGGCGGCGCGGGTTAACGCCAGCGGATAAGCACTGCGTTTACCGGCGTGGGTAATTTTTCCAAGTCGCCAGCCAAAGGCCGACTGGAGTTCACGGCAAAACTTCTCGTCGCTCCACGACAGCACCTCTTCGCGCCGTTCCAGTGGATGACACCAGACCAGCGAACAGCGTCCGTCAGACATCGGCAACATCGCCAGCGGGCCATGTTGCGTGAAGCGTTCAAAAGCGCGGCCTTCGTGCGCAACGGAAGTCGCAACGTTGGCAATCACGGCCAGTTGTTCGTAAGGCTCCTGCTGCCAATCAACGCCGCACGCGGTGGCTAACGCTGAATGGGTGCCATCAGCGGCTATCAGCACGCGGCCCGTCAGCATCTCGCCGCTCTCCAGCGTCACTTCAACGTGACTCTGAGTACGGGCAACGTTAGCTACGCGATCGGGGCAATGCAGCATTACGCCAGGTGCTTTTCGCAGCAATGCAAACAGCCGTTGCCCGACATTATGCAATTCGACAACCTGCCCCAGCGCCGCCAGTTGGTAATCTTCTGCGGCGAGGGTGACAAATCCAGCGTGACCACGATCGCTGACATGCACGGTAGTGATGGCGGTTGCGCAATCAGCCAGAGATTGCCAGACGCCGATGCGCGCCAGTTGCTGACAGGTCCCCGCCGCTAGCGCAATAGCTCGTCCATCAAAGCCCGGATGAGCATGTGACTCTGGCGCGGTCGCTTCAATCAAATGTACCGGCAGCGCCCCGTGACTTAACCGGGAAATAGCCAGCGCCAGCGTCGCGCCCGCCATGCCGCCACCGACGATGATTACGCTCATTGCTTTCTCGCAGCTGCCATCAACGCTTCGATTTCTTCCGGCTTTTTCACCACGCTGGCGGTGAGGTTTTCGTTACCGGTTTCGGTAATCACAATGTCGTCTTCAATACGAATGCCGATACCGCGATATTGTTCTGGCACTTCTGCATCCGGCGCAATATACAGCCCTGGCTCTACGGTCAGTACCATGCCCGGTTCCAGAATGCGCGAGCGATCCTGACCATAAACGCCAACGTCATGGACATCTAGCCCTAACCAGTGGCTAAGGCCATGCATAAAGAAAGGACGATGGGCGTTCTGAGCGATCAGTTCATCAACATCACCTTTCAGAATGCCGAGTTTTACCAGGCCGCTAACCATGATGCGCACCACTTCACCGGTGACTTCCTGCATGGAAGTTCCCGGACGATACAGGCGCAAGCTGGTTTCGAGAGACTCCAGCACAATGTCGTAGATTTCACGCTGGGCCTGAGTGAATTTGCCGTTGACCGGGAAGGTGCGGGTAATATCGCCAGCGTAACCTTTGTATTCACAACCCGCGTCAATCAACACCAGGTCACCGTCACGCAGTTCACACTCGTTTTCGGTGTAGTGCAAAATGCAGCCGTTTTCACCGCTGCCGACAATGGTGTTATAGGAAGGATAGCGCGCGCCGTGGCGGTTAAATTCGTGGTGAATTTCGCCTTCCAGGTGGTACTCGAACATTCCCGGACGGCATTTTTCCATCGCCCGGGTATGCGCCAGGGCGGTGATTTCACCCGCGCGGCGAAGTACGGCAATCTCTTCTGGCGATTTGAACAGGCGCATTTCATGAACAATGGGACGCCAGTCGATCATCGTTGCCGGCGCGGTGAGATTTTGTCGCGAACCTTTACGCAGCTTTTCCAGCGCGCTGTTCACGATTTCATCAGCATAGGTATATTCGCCCTGGGCGTGGTAAACCACATCCAGACCATTAAGTAATTGATAAAGTTGCTGATTAATTTCGCTGAATGCCAGTGCGCGGTCAACGCCCAGTTTCTCTGGCGCGGCATCCTGCCCTAAACGACGGCCAAACCAGATCTCCGCCGTCAGGTCGCGAACGCGGTTAAACAGAACGCTGTGGTTATGAGTGTCATCGCTTTTAATCAGCACCAGCACCGCTTCCGGTTCGTTAAAGCCGGTGAAGTACCAGAAGTCACTGTTCTGACGATAGGGGTATTCGCTGTCGGCGCTACGTGTTACTTCTGGTGCAGCAAAAATCAGCGCGGCGCTGCCGGGTTGCATTTGCTCCACCAGGGCCTGACGGCGACGCTGAAACTCTTGCCGGGATATCTCACTCATAACACTCTCCTTACGTTTTTTGTTTTTAGTGTAGAGTCGGTTTTTGTACTTCTGGCGCGGTCGGTTGCGGATGAGTAAAGGTGTCGTGGCATAACAGCGCGGCAACACGAACGTATTCGATGATCTCTTCAAGCGACATTTCAAGCTCTTCCTGATCTTCGTCTTCGTCGTAACCCAGTTGCGCAATGTTACGCAGATCGTCGATAGCTTCACCGGTTTCGCCGGTCACTTTATCCAGCTTCGGTTGCGTAACGCCAAGACCAAGCAGGAAGTGATTGACCCAACCTGCCAATGCATCAGCCCGATCGAAAACGCTGACATCATCGCCATCAGGCAGATAAAGCTGAAAAAGGAAGCCGTCATCCTGCAGGGCATCGCTGGTGGCAGAGTGCATTTTACGCAGTGCCTGTGCCAGCTCATGACCGAAAGCCATGCCTTCGTTCGTCAGGTCGTGAAGTAGCGGTAGCCATGAGCTGTCATCGTTACCGCCACATATCATCCCACTGATTAAACCATGCATCTCAGCAGGGGTCAGACCCGTCCCTTGTTGGTTCAGATACTGGTTCATTTCGTTGTAACCAGGCATTTCGTTCTGTATAGACATAAGCATTCGTCGTCAAAGGGAGGAATATTCATGATATGCTACCACTTTGGGCCCTGGTGGACCAGAAAAGGGCTTGTCTCTTCTCATCAGGGTAGCTATAGTGTCGCCCCTTCGCAGACCATGGGTCTAAAGACGAAGGCAGCGCAGTCAATCAGCAGGAAGGTGGCATGTCTGCACAACCCGTCGATATCCAAATTTTTGGCCGTTCACTGCGTGTGAACTGCCCGCCTGACCAAAGGGATGCGTTGAATCAGGCAGCGGACGATCTGAACCAACGGTTGCAAGATCTGAAAGAACGCACTAGAGTCACAAATACTGAACAGTTGGTTTTCATTGCCGCATTGAATATCAGCTATGAGTTAGCGCAAGAAAAAGCAAAGACTCGTGACTACGCGGCAAGTATGGAACAGCGTATTCGGATGCTGCAGCAGACCATAGAACAAGCGTTACTTGAACAAGGTCGCATCACCGAAAAAACTAACCAAAACTTTGAATGACACTTTTCGGTTTACTGTGGTAGAGTAACCGTGAAGACAAAATTTCTCTGAGATGTTCGCAAGCGGGCCAGTCCCCTGAGCCGATATTTCATACCACAAGAATGTGGCGCTCCGCGGTTGGTGAGCATGCTCGGTCCGTCCGAGAAGCCTTAAAACTGCGACGACACATTCACCTTGAACCAAGGGTTCAAGGGTTACAGCCTGCGGCGGCATCTCGGAGATTCCCTTCTTATCTGGCACCAGCCATGACGCAACTACCAGAACTCCCACTGACATTATCCCGACAAGAAATCCGCAAAATGATTCGGCAACGTCGTCGTGCGTTAACGCCGGAACAACAGCAGGAAATGGGTCAACAAGCCGCTACCCGGATGATGACTTATCCCCCGGTGGTGATGGCACATACGGTCGCTGTATTCCTCTCTTTTGATGGCGAACTCGACACCCAGCCACTCATAGAACAACTCTGGCGCGCCGGTAAGCGCGTATATCTTCCAGTTTTGCATCCCTTTAGTGCCGGTAATTTGCTGTTCCTGAATTACCATCCGCAAAGCGAACTGGTGATGAACAGGTTGAAAATCCATGAGCCAAAACTGGATGTGCGTGACGTGCTACCCCTTTCCCGATTAGACGTGCTGATCACACCGCTGGTCGCCTTTGATGAGTACGGTCAGCGCCTGGGAATGGGCGGTGGTTTTTATGATCGGACCTTACAAAACTGGCAGCACTATAAAACGCAACCGGTGGGTTATGCGCATGATTGTCAGTTGGTGGAAAAACTCCCCGTTGAAGAGTGGGATATCCCTCTTCCTGCGGTGGTTACACCGTCGAAAGTCTGGGAGTGGTAAGGGCGATACACCTGCATCGCCCTGATTGACATCGTTGATTCTTTAACCTAATTTAGTGAGTAAGGGTAAGGGAGGATTGCTCCTCCCCTGTGACTGACTGTTAATAAGCTGGGAAACTTATGAGTAACAGTACAATCAGTATGATGGCAAGTCGCATCATAACCCTTCTCCTTCAAGCCCTCGCTTCGGTGAGGGCTTTACCGTTACAGCCCCATGCTGCCCAGCTATCGTAAGCTCTCTTTAAATAACCACAACGCATTGATCTACCTTTAAATCTTTTCTTCGAGCGTGCTCGAAAAACCCCATGCAAAACAGAGATAATTTTTGGGAAAAAGGATCTATTACGGCAGTAAACGTGGGCGATGAAGTGGCTATCAAAAAGTTCGGTTCAGGGCGATGCACCCCGCATCGCCCTGATTGACATCGTTGATTCTTTGACCTAATTTAGTGAGTAAGGGTAAGGGAGGATGACTCCTCCCCTGAGACTGACTGTTAATAAGCTCCGAAACTTATCAGTAACAGTACAATCAGTATGATGACAAGTCGCATCATAACCCTTCTCCTTTAAGCCCTCGCTTCGGTGAGGGCTTTACCGTTACAGCCCCATGCTGTCCCGCCATCGTAAATCCCCATTAAATAAACACAACGCATTGATCTGAGTTTGATTTATTTTCTGGAGCAGACTCGCAAAGTAGAATGCGCAACGCGGCAACGGTGTGGAGAAGGGATAAAAAAACGGGCAAGTCAGTGACCTGCCCGTTAATTTTCAGAGAAGGGGAATTAGTACAGCAGACGGGCGCGAATGGTACCCGGAATAGCTTTCATTGCCTGCAGCGCTTTTTCGGCAACGTCTTCGTCAGCTTCAATATCAATAACTACATAACCCATCTGGGCGGAAGTTTGTAGATATTGCGCGGCGATGTTGACGCCCTGCTCGGCGAAGATTTTGTTCAGCGCAGTTAGCACGCCCGGACGGTTTTCGTGGATGTGCATCAGACGACGACCACCATGCAGTGGCAGCGAGACTTCCGGGAAGTTCACCGCAGAGAGCGTTGAGCCATTGTCAGAATACTTGATCAATTTACCCGCAACTTCCAGGCCGATATTCTCCTGCGCTTCCTGAGTCGAACCGCCAATGTGTGGCGTCAGAAGGACGTTGTCGAATTCACACAGTGGAGAGGTAAATGGCTCGCTATTGGTCGCCGGTTCCGTCGGGAATACGTCGATTGCCGCCCCCGCCAGATGTTTGCTCGCCAGCGCATCACACAGCGCCGGAATATCCACCACAGTACCGCGCGAGGCATTAATCAGCAGCGAGCCGGGCTTCATTAGCGAAATCTCTTTCGCGCCCATCATATTTTTGGTGGACGGATTCTCTGGTACATGCAGACTCACCACATCGCTCATATTCAGCAGGTCAGAAAGATGCTGTACCTGAGTGGCGTTGCCCAGCGGCAGTTTGTTTTCAATATCATAAAAGTAAACATACATTCCCAGCGATTCAGCCAGAATGCCCAATTGCGTACCAATATGACCGTAGCCGATGATACCCAGCTTTTTGCCGCGCGCTTCAAAAGAACCCGCCGCCAGTTTGTTCCACACGCCACGGTGCGCTTTAGCATTGGCTTCCGGCACGCCGCGCAATAGCAGCAGCAGTTCGCCAATCACCAGCTCCGCAACAGAGCGCGTATTTGAGAACGGTGCGTTAAATACCGGGATCCCGCGCTTTGCCGCCGCATCCAGATCAACCTGGTTTGTTCCGATACAGAAACAGCCAATAGCGACCAGTTTTTCTGCGGCGTTGATCACGTCTTCAGTCAGATGGGTACGGGATCGCAGGCCGATGAAGTGGGCATCGCGGATGGATTCTTTTAATTGTTCATCATCCAGCGCGCCTTTGTGAAATTCGATGTTGGTGTAACCAGCTGCACGAAGGCTTTCCAGCGCCTTTTGGTGCACGCCTTCTACCAGCAGAAACTTAATCTTGTCTTTCTCCAGCGATACCTTTGCCATTTACCCAATCCTGTCTTTTGAAATGTTGTGTGCGGATTTGCATCCGCCTTTCAACATATCAAAAAATAATATTGCGGCAATATGAACGTTTGCGTCGCGATGTTGAGGAAATATCACGCAAAGGTAATTCTTGGATGAATATGCTGGTTTAGAGGATTTATTTAGAGCAATCGACAATTGCCTGGTAAAAGCGTGACACATGTCACCAAATTTAATGAAGAGAATTTTTTTAACGGGGGAGGTTCCCCCGTCAGATCATTTCACAATGGTTTTGACACCGTCAGGTGTGCCAATCAGCGCAACGTCCGCGCCACGGTTAGCAAACAAGCCAACAGTCACCACGCCAGGAATCGCATTTATGGCGTTTTCCATCGCTATCGGGTCAAGGATTTCCATGCCGTGGACGTCGAGGATCACGTTGCCATTATCGGTCACCACGCCCTGACGGTATTCCGGACGACCGCCCAGTTTCACCAGCTGACGCGCCACTGCACTACGTGCCATCGGGATAACTTCTACTGGCAGCGGGAATTTACCCAGAATATCAACCTGCTTGGAAGCGTCTGCAATACAGATAAATTTTTCTGCAACCGAAGCAATGATTTTTTCACGGGTCAGCGCCGCGCCGCCGCCTTTGATCATTTGCATGTGGCCGTTGATTTCATCTGCGCCATCAACGTAGATGCCAAGGCTGTCGACTTCGTTGAGATCAAAAACGTGAATGCCGAGGCTTTTCAGTTTTTCAGTGGAAGCATCTGAACTGGAAACGGCCCCTTCAATCTGGCCTTTCATTGTACCGAGCGCGTCAATAAAGTGTGCGGCGGTGGAACCTGTACCTACACCAACAATGGTGCCGGGCTGAACATACTGAAGTGCCGCCCATCCTACTGCTTTTTTCAATTCATCCTGCGTCATGATCGTTTCGCCTGTGGTATGAAATTTCACACGCATTATATACAAAAAAAGCGATTCAGACCCCGTTGGCAAGCCGCGTGGTTAACTCATCCATAAAATATCGCGCAATGGCGGGCATCCCCTTTCGCCCCGCAAATAAAGCATACAACGGTCTGGGTATGCCGCTCCACGGTGCGAACAGAGGCAATAACGCCACGCCATTCAACACAACCAGGGCGCGAACTCGCTGAGCGAAATGCATTAGCGCAAATCCCTGATCTTTTAAGCTGCGCGTTTAACCACGAATACAAATGTTACCCGCCGACGGCTTCGGTATATGCAACCTGACACAAAATTGTGTCATAGTGCAGGAAAAAGCATTTACCAGGAGCAGACAACAGCAATGAAACGCCCGGACTACAGAACATTACAGGCACTGGATGCGGTGATACGTGAACGAGGATTTGAGCGCGCGGCACAAAAGCTGTGCATTACACAATCAGCCGTCTCACAGCGCATTAAGCAACTGGAAAATATGTTCGGGCAGCCGCTGTTGGTGCGTACCGTACCGCCGCGCCCGACGGAACAAGGGCAAAAACTGCTGGCACTGCTGCGCCAGGTGGAGTTGCTGGAAGAAGAGTGGCTGGGCGATGAACAAACCGGTTCGACTCCGCTGCTGCTTTCACTGGCGGTCAACGCCGACAGTCTGGCGACGTGGTTGCTTCCTGCACTGGCTCCTGTGTTGGCTGATTCGCCTATCCGCCTCAACTTGCAGGTAGAAGATGAAACCCGCACTCAGGAACGTCTGCGCCGCGGCGAAGTGGTCGGCGCGGTGAGTATTCAACATCAGGCGCTGCCGAGTTGTCTTGTCGATAAACTTGGTGCGCTCGACTATCTGTTCGTCAGCTCAAAACCCTTTGCCGAAAAATATTTCCCTAACGGCGTAACGCGTTCGGCATTACTGAAAGCGCCAGTGGTCGCGTTTGACCATCTTGACGATATGCACCAAGCCTTTTTGCAGCAAAACTTCGATCTGCCTCCAGGCAGCGTGCCCTGCCATATCGTTAATTCTTCAGAAGCGTTCGTGCAACTTGCTCGCCAGGGCACCACCTGCTGTATGATCCCGCACCTGCAAATCGAGAAAGAACTAGCCAGCGGTGAACTGATTGACTTAACGCCAGGGCTATTTCAACGCCGGATGCTCTACTGGCACCGCTTTGCTCCTGAAAGCCGCATGATGCGTAAAGTCACTGATGCGTTGCTCGATTATGGTCACAAAGTCCTTCGTCAGGATTAATCCATCAAATAATGCCTGATAGCACATATCAGGCGTTATCCTCACTTCTTTTTGTATTCCTTGAATCACATCACAAAATAGACAAATCTCAGGCGGCAAAAAACGACGTCTGAATGCATTTTTTTGCTGGCGACAAACCCACGTAAAAAGCTCACCGTAAGCGCAAATACCCTCATTTTGATTGCGTTTTACGGAGCAAATAATGTCTAACGAGCAGGAGTGGCAACAGCTTGCCAACAAGGAATTGAGCCGTCGGGAGAAAACTGTCGACTCGCTGGTTCAGCAAACCGCGGAAGGGATCGCCATCAAGCCGCTGTATACCGAAGCCGATCTCGATAATCTGGAGGTGACAGGTACCCTTCCTGGTTTGCCGCCCTACGTTCGTGGCCCGCGTGCCACTATGTATACCGCCCAACCGTGGACCATCCGTCAGTATGCTGGTTTTTCAACAGCAAAAGAGTCCAACGCTTTTTATCGCCGTAACCTGGCCGCCGGGCAAAAAGGTCTTTCCGTTGCGTTTGACCTTGCCACCCACCGTGGCTACGACTCCGATAACCCACGCGTGGCGGGTGACGTCGGCAAAGCGGGCGTCGCTATCGACACCGTGGAAGATATGAAAGTCCTGTTCGACCAGATCCCGCTGGATAAAATGTCGGTTTCGATGACCATGAATGGCGCAGTGCTACCAGTACTGGCGTTTTATATCGTCGCCGCGCAAGAGCAAGGTGTTACACCTGATAAACTGACCGGCACCATTCAAAACGATATTCTCAAAGAGTACCTCTGCCGCAACACCTATATTTACCCACCAAAACCGTCAATGCGCATTATCGCCGACATCATCGCCTGGTGTTCCGGCAACATGCCGCGATTTAATACCATCAGTATCAGCGGTTACCACATGGGGGAAGCGGGTGCCAACTGCGTGCAGCAGGTAGCATTTACGCTCGCTGATGGGATTGAGTACATCAAAGCAGCAATCTCTGCCGGACTGAAAATTGATGACTTCGCTCCTCGCCTGTCGTTCTTCTTCGGTATCGGCATGGATCTGTTTATGAACGTCGCCATGTTGCGTGCGGCACGTTATTTATGGAGCGAAGCGGTCAGTGGATTTGGCGCACAGGATCCGAAATCACTGGCGCTGCGTACCCACTGCCAGACCTCAGGCTGGAGCCTGACTGAACAGGATCCGTATAACAACGTTATCCGCACCACCATTGAAGCACTGGCTGCGACGCTGGGCGGTACTCAGTCACTGCATACCAACGCCTTTGACGAAGCGCTTGGTTTGCCTACCGATTTCTCAGCACGCATTGCCCGCAACACCCAGATCATCATCCAGGAAGAATCAGAACTCTGCCGCACCGTCGATCCACTGGCCGGATCCTATTACATTGAGTCGCTGACCGATCAAATCGTCAAACAAGCCAGAGCTATTATCCAACAGATCGACGAAGCCGGTGGCATGGCGAAAGCGATCGAAGCAGGTCTGCCAAAACGAATGATCGAAGAGGCCTCAGCGCGCGAACAGTCGCTGATCGACCAGGGCAAGCGTGTCATCGTTGGTGTCAACAAGTACAAACTGGATCACGAAGACGAAACCGATGTACTTGAGATCGACAACGTGATGGTGCGTAACGAGCAAATTGCTTCGCTGGAACGCATTCGCGCCACCCGTGATGATGCCGCCGTAACCGCCGCGTTGAACGCCCTGACTCACGCCGCACAGCATAACGAAAACCTGCTGGCTGCCGCTGTTAATGCCGCTCGCGTTCGCGCCACCCTGGGTGAAATTTCCGATGCGCTGGAAGTCGCTTTCGACCGTTATCTGGTGCCAAGCCAGTGTGTTACCGGCGTGATTGCGCAAAGCTATCATCAGTCTGAGAAATCGGCCTCCGAGTTCGATGCCATTGTTGCGCAAACGGAGCAGTTCCTTGCCGACAATGGTCGTCGCCCGCGCATTCTGATCGCTAAGATGGGCCAGGATGGACACGATCGCGGCGCGAAAGTGATCGCCAGCGCCTATTCCGATCTCGGTTTCGACGTAGATTTAAGCCCGATGTTCTCTACACCTGAAGAGATCGCCCGCCTGGCCGTAGAAAACGACGTTCACGTAGTGGGCGCATCCTCACTGGCTGCCGGTCATAAAACGCTGATCCCGGAACTGGTCGAAGCGCTGAAAAAATGGGGACGCGAAGATATCTGCGTGGTCGCGGGTGGCGTCATTCCGCCGCAGGATTACGCCTTCCTGCAAGAGCGCGGCGTGGCGGCGATTTATGGTCCAGGTACACCTATGCTCGACAGTGTGCGCGACGTACTGAATCTGATAAGCCAGCATCATGATTAATGAAGCCACGCTGGCAGAAAGTATTCGCCGCTTACGTCAGGGTGAGCGTGCCACACTCGCCCAGGCCATGACGCTGGTGGAAAGCCGTCACCCGCGTCATCAGGCACTAAGTACGCAGCTGCTTGATGCCATTATGCCGTACTGCGGTAACACCCTGCGACTGGGCGTTACCGGCACCCCCGGCGCGGGGAAAAGTACCTTTCTTGAGGCCTTTGGCATGTTGTTGATTCGAGAGGGATTAAAGGTCGCGGTTATTGCGGTCGATCCCAGCAGCCCGGTCACTGGCGGTAGCATTCTCGGGGATAAAACCCGCATGAATGACCTGGCGCGTGCCGAAGCGGCGTTTATTCGCCCGGTACCATCCTCCGGTCATCTGGGCGGTGCCAGTCAGCGAGCGCGGGAATTAATGCTGTTATGCGAAGCAGCGGGTTATGACGTAGTGATTGTCGAAACGGTTGGCGTCGGGCAGTCGGAAACAGAAGTCGCCCGCATGGTGGACTGTTTTATCTCGTTGCAAATTGCCGGTGGCGGCGATGATCTGCAGGGCATTAAAAAAGGGCTGATGGAAGTGGCTGATCTGATCGTTATCAACAAAGACGATGGCGATAACCATACCAATGTCGCCATTGCCCGGCATATGTACGAGAGTGCCCTGCATATTCTGCGACGTAAATACGACGAATGGCAGCCACGGGTTCTGACTTGTAGCGCACTGGAAAAACGTGGAATCGATGAGATCTGGCACGCCATCATCGACTTCAAAACCGCGCTAACTGCCAGTGGTCGTTTACAACAAGTGCGGCAACAACAATCGGTGGAATGGCTGCGTAAGCAGACCGAAGAAGAAGTACTGAATCACCTGTTCGCGAATGAAGATTTCGATCGCTATTACCGCCAGACGCTTTTAGCGGTCAAAAACAATACGCTCTCACCGCGCACCGGCCTGCGGCAGCTCAGTGAATTTATCCAGACGCAATATTTTGATTAAAGGAATTTTTATGTCTTATCAGTATGTTAACGTTGTCACTATCAACAAAGTGGCGGTCATTGAGTTTAACTATGGCCGCAAACTTAATGCCTTAAGTAAAGTCTTTATTGATGATCTTATGCAGGCATTAAGCGATCTCAACCGGCCGGAAATTCGCTGTATCATTTTGCGCGCGCCGAGTGGATCCAAAGTCTTCTCCGCAGGCCACGATATTCACGAACTGCCGTCTGGCGGTCGCGATCCGCTCTCCTATGATGATCCATTGCGTCAAATCACCCGCATGATCCAAAAATTCCCGAAACCGATCATTTCGATGGTGGAAGGTAGTGTTTGGGGTGGCGCATTTGAAATGATCATGAGTTCCGATCTGATTATCGCCGCCAGTACCTCAACCTTCTCAATGACGCCTGTAAACCTCGGCGTCCCGTATAACCTGGTCGGCATTCACAACCTGACCCGCGACGCGGGCTTCCACATTGTCAAAGAACTGATTTTTACCGCTTCGCCAATCACCGCCCAGCGCGCGTTGGCTGTCGGCATCCTCAACCATGTTGTGGAAGTGGAAGAACTGGAAGATTTCACCTTACAAATGGCGCACCACATCTCTGAGAAAGCGCCGTTAGCCATTGCTGTTATCAAAGAAGAGCTGCGTGTACTGGGCGAAGCGCACACCATGAACTCCGATGAATTTGAACGTATTCAGGGGATGCGACGCGCGGTTTATGACAGCGAAGATTACCAGGAAGGAATGAACGCTTTCCTCGAAAAACGTAAACCTAATTTCGTTGGTCATTTATCCCTGCGAACGAAGGAGTAAAAATGGAAACTCAGTGGACAAGGATGACCGCCGATGAAGCGGCAGAAATTATCCAGCATAACGACATGGTGGCATTTAGCGGCTTTACCCCGGCGGGTTCGCCGAAAGCCCTACCCACCGCGATTGCCCGCAGAGCTAACGAACAGCATGAGGCCAAAAAGCCGTATCAAATTCGCCTGCTGACGGGGGCGTCAATCAGCGCCGCCGCTGACGATGTACTTTCTGACGCCGATGCTGTTTCCTGGCGTGCGCCATATCAAACATCGTCCGGTTTACGTAAAAAGATCAATCAGGGCGCGGTGAGTTTCGTTGACCTGCATTTGAGCGAAGTGGCGCAAATGGTCAATTACGGTTTCTTCGGCGACATTGATGTTGCCGTCATTGAAGCATCGGCACTGGCACCGGATGGTCGAGTCTGGTTAACCAGCGGGATCGGTAATGCGCCGACCTGGCTGCTGCGAGCGAAGAAAGTGATCATTGAACTTAATCACTATCACGATCCGCGCGTTGCAGAACTGGCAGATATTGTGATTCCTGGCGCGCCACCGCGGCGCAATAGCGTGTCGATCTTCCATGCAATGGATCGCGTCGGTACCCGCTATGTGCAAATCGATCCGAAAAAGATTGTCGCCGTCGTGGAAACCAACTTGCCCGACGCCGGTAATATGCTGGATAAGCAAAATCCCATGTGCCAGCAGATTGCCGATAACGTGGTCACGTTCTTATTGCAGGAAATGGCGCATGGGCGTATTCCGCCGGAATTTCTGCCGCTGCAAAGTGGCGTGGGCAATATCAATAATGCGGTAATGGCGCGTCTGGGGGAAAACCCGGAAATTCCTCCGTTCATGATGTATTCGGAAGTGCTACAGGAATCGGTGGTGCATTTACTGGAAACCGGCAAAATCAGCGGGGCCAGCGCCTCCAGCCTGACAATCTCGGCCGATTCCCTGCGCAAGATTTACGACAATATGGATTACTTTGCCAGCCGCATTGTGTTGCGTCCGCAGGAGATTTCCAATAACCCGGAAATCATCCGTCGTCTGGGCGTCATCGCTCTGAACGTCGGCCTGGAGTTTGATATTTACGGGCATGCCAACTCAACGCACGTAGCCGGGGTCGATCTGATGAACGGCATCGGCGGCAGCGGTGATTTTGAACGCAACGCGTATCTGTCGATCTTTATGGCTCCGTCGATTGCTAAAGAAGGCAAGATCTCAACCGTCGTGCCAATGTGCAGCCATGTTGATCACAGCGAACACAGCGTCAAAGTGATCATCACCGAACAAGGGATCGCCGATCTGCGCGGTCTTTCCCCGCTTCAACGCGCCCGCACTATCATTGATAATTGTGCACATCCTATGTATCGGGATTATCTGCATCGCTATCTGGAAAATGCGCCCGGCGGACATATTCACCACGATCTTAGCCACGTCTTCGACTTACACCGTAATTTAATTGCAACCGGCTCGATGCTGGGTTAATGACTCGTCCCGTCACGATCTTCAGCAATATGCTGAAGCATCGTGGCGGTATAACGATGATTTCTGATTGAATAAAGATATTCCTGCATATACATCGGCTTGTGCGGAGCATCAAAATATTTCAGCGTTGCCGGATTCACCAGTCGCCAGGCAAAATGCGGGATCACCGTCAGAAAATGTCCGCGCTCCACGGCGCTGATTTTGGCCATAAAACTGTAGGGACGATAAATAATGGTGGGATTGATCCCACAAGGTCGCATATTCGCATCAATCATTGCTTCGAAGTTAGCCCGGTTTTGAAAGCGCATTTGTAGCCAGGGCAGCTCCTGAAGCAGCTCTTGCTCTTGACGCTCTTCATAACGGCGAGAAACGAGAAAGCCCAATCGCAGCGGTGGTAATTCACTGATAGTCAGGTTTTCCAGTTCCTGAACTCGTGCAGATACATGCTGTGGGGAGATAATAAAATCTAACTGACGGTCAAAAAGATTATCGATAACGCCGTTTTCGCTGAACTCAACTGGCTGGGCGGTCACGCCTTCATACTTATCTCCGAGACTAATCAACTGATCGAAAATAATTGTCGGATAAGTATTATCTATGCCAATCACAATTTCTCGTGAACGACGCCCTGAGTTATGGATTTCATTATCAATCGCAGAAAGTCGTTGATAAACCGGGAACAGTTTTTGATACAGTTCCTGACCGGCTTTATTGAGGCTGATATTATTATCTTTGCGGGTAAATAGCGTATAGCCAATTTGTTCTTCCAGCGCGGCAATGCTTTTACCAAATGGCGAAGCCGTCATATGGATTTTTTCTGCCGCCCGGGCAATATTATTGGTTTGCGCTAATAAAATGAAATTGCGCATCTTTTTCGAAATAAAAATGTCCATCCCCCCTCCCCGCATCCTTGTCCGCTTAACCGTTTCAGTCAGCCTATCCTTGATGAAACCGCGAGCAAAGATAGGTGATTACGTCATGGTTTTACAGAAAATTACAGAAAAAGGAGGCAATATCGGGTAAAGGCATTAGCCCGACGAATACGTCGGGCTACAAGTATTATTGTGCTGCAGGTGTTTTAGCGGGTTGTTGATCCACAGGTTCTAACTGGAAGACCACATCGACCTGATCATCAAACTGAATAGCAGCCTGCTCGTAAGTTTCCTGGGCAGACACCGGCGCGGCATCGGCTTTCATCATCCGCACCATTGGGCTGGGCTGATAGTTGGAAACATGGTAGCGCACGCTATATACCGGCCCCAGTTTACGATGAAAGCCGTTCGCCAGTTCCTGCGCCTGATGAATCGCGTTATCAATCGCTGCCTTACGCGCTTTGTCTTTATAGGCATCCGGCTGCGCCACGCCCAGCGACACTGAACGAATTTCGTTAAGACCCGCCTTCAGCGCGCCATCCAGCAAGGAATTCAGTTTGTCTAACTGACGGAGCGTGACTTCCACCGTTCTCACAGCGCGGTAGCCTTTCAGGATACTTTTACCATCCTGATAATCATAATCTGGCTGGGTGCGTAAATTCGCTGAGCTGATATCTTTTTTCGCGATCTGATTGAGTTCAAGGAAGGAAATGTATTGTGCGACGCGCTCATCTGCCTGTTTCTTGGCTGTAGCGGCATCCTTCGCGGCCACGTTAACTTCAATCGCAAGAGTGGCAATGTCTGGCACCGCATCCACACTTGCCGTACCGGAGGTGACAATATGCGGTCCATCCGGCAATTCGTTAGCCTGCGCTGCCATCCCGCTAATACCCATTAATGCCGCCAGGGCGATAACTTTGAACTTCACGTTAGTCTCTCCGTGTTAATTGACTTGCCCAAAATTCAGGACCTCTGGAGGCAAGCTTAGCGCCTCTGTTTTATTTTTCCATCAGATAGCGCCTAACTGAACAAGGCTTGTGCATGAGCAATACCGTCTCTCGCCAGCTGCAAGGCTATAAACCACATGACACATCCCACTACCAGATTGATAATGCGCTGTGATTTTGCCGTGCGCAGGCGCGGTGCCAGCCAGGCTGCGAGAATAGCCAGACCAAAGAACCACAGGAAAGAGGCGCTAATTGTCCCGAGCGCAAACCAACGTTTTGGTTCGACGTCAAGCTGCCCGCCAAGGCTGCCCAGTACAACAAAAGTATCCAGGTAAACATGCGGATTCAGCCAGGTCACTGCCAACATGGTGGCGATAATTTTCCATCTGCCTTGCTTCAGGACTTCGGCACTAGCTAACTCAATATTACTACTCATCGCTGTTTTAAAAGCGCCAAAACCATACCACAGCAAGAAGACTACGCCGCCCCAGGTGACCAGCGCCAGCAACCACGGCGACTGCATCAATAACGCGCTACCACCAAAAATCCCCGCGCAAATCAGGACCAAATCGCTGATAGCGCAAAGTAAGGCAATCATAATGTGGTACTGACGACGAATGCCCTGATTCATCACAAAAGCATTTTGTGGGCCGAGCGGCAGAATCATAGCTGCCCCAAGAGCAAGACCTTGAAAGTAATAAGAAAACACGTTGGATATTCCGAATTAAGTATCTGATGCAGAGACTATATCGCGGGATTGTTATTAGCGGAAATTGATAATATTAATTAGCAATCAGAATAACTAATAAGAGAGAGGCCAGAGAGTATTATCTGGCCTCAGCGTTGATTACGCAGCTTTGTCTTCTTTCACCCGCTTAAAGTTCACATCCATTTGCGGGTACGGGAAGCTGATACCGGCGGCATCAAATTCACGTTTAATACGCTCCAGCACATCCCAGTACACGTTTTGCAGATCGCCGCTGTTGCTCCAGACGCGGACCACGAAATTAATCGACGATGCACCAAGTTCGTTCAGGCGCACAGTCATTTCGCGATCTTTCAAAATGCGATCTTCAGACTGGATAATATTGGTCAGGATCTGCTTAACCTGATCGATATCGGAATCATACGCCACGCCAATAATAAATTCGTTACGGCGAACTGGCTCGCGGGAGAAGTTAATAATATTTCCGGCAATAATTTTACCGTTCGGAATAACGATAATTTTACCGTCTGCAGTGCGCATGGTGGTGGAGAAAATCTGCACACTCAGCACAGTACCGGCTACGCCGCCGAGGTCAACATATTCTCCGGCACGGAACGGGCGGAACATGACAAGTAACACGCCAGCGGCCAGGTTAGAAAGTGACCCCTGCAAAGCCAGACCAACAGCTAAGCCTGCGGCACCGAGTACAGCAATGACTGACGCTGTTTGTACACCCACGCGTCCCAGGGCAGCGATTAGCGTAAAGGCGATAATACCGTAACGGACTAATGCAGAAAGAAAATCAGCAACAGTGGCATCGATTTTACGGGAGATCATCAGGCGATTCACCGCGTTGGAAATCATCCGCGCGATAATCAAACCAACGATGATGATCGCGAGTGCCGCCACGATGTTTACTGCATAACTTAGCAGCAGCGCCTGGTTAGCTACCAGCCAGCTTCCCGCGCCGTTTATGCTATCGACAACATTCAAATCTTCCATTCAATATTCCTTTTCAACTGACTCAAAATGGAGAAATACACTCCGCCGCCTTATGACGGGCAGTCTGACAAGGGTAAACAATAAAGCATAATTTTGCCAAATAGATCACAGATTTCTCATCTGAATCACCTTGCTTTTGGCGAAAAAATCCCCGCAGAGCGGGGCTCAGACAGATATCAATGTGCGCTTTGTCATGCCGGATGCGGCGTGAACGCCTTATCCGGCCTACAAGATCGTGCAAATTCAATATATTGCATGAGCCACGTAGATACTGTTATGGCCTGCAAGTTTTTTCCTGGTCCGGTTTCCCGGATTGCAGGCATGCCAGACACAGCGCCGTCAGGCGCTGTTTTTTTCATCCCTTCCGCGATTTTTACGCCGCTACCGG
>OJKF01000046.1_pt1 | contig 98965 bp, 103 predicted proteins | sample 1596531 | NCBI WGS metagenome assembly OJKF01 (sample SAMEA4350128, study PRJEB24818) | metagenome | biome: human; feature: gut; material: faeces | place: Denmark | collected 2013-09 | reverse complement strand
GTCCTCACATCTCGTATGTAATGGAATAAGTCAGATCTGCAGAACTCCATAACGCCATATCGTCATCACGACGATACTCATAGCCCTGCGTAACCATCGTGGTAATCAGTCCTGCCAGTGCCGGGATATCGCTCATCACCGGATAAATCCGGGACTCCATCCACGCATCCAGCTCTGAATCCGGCACCTGAGCAGGCAGGAAAACTTCAATATGCAGCTCCGCCTGCCAGGTATCGCTGTCCAGCTCTTCGCCCGTGTATTCAGCGCCGGTGAGATAAACGGCAACTGCCGGAAAATCCGCCTCATCAAAAACAGCGGGGCGACCATCAAAAAGCGTCGCCCCGGTGTCATGCTTCTCCAGTGCATCCAGTACGGCTGCACGGAGTTCAGTATGTTTCATCTCTTTATTACCATTCTCAGTTGATGCTGCAGCGCATAGCCCAGCTCTTTCGGAAGACGTTCACGCCGTATCCGTTCAATATTCTGTTTAAACGCCGTGGTAAGCGGCACCGCCATCGGGATTTTCACCACATCAATGGGGTAACGGTTTTTCCCGGCCACACGCTGCATGACATGCCACCGGCCATTTTTCAGTTGCTGAATAAACGCGCCGGGAATACGACGGTTACCCACCACAAGCACGCTGCCGCCACCTTTCAGGGATGAACGCTGCCCCTTTTTACGACGCCTGCGGCGCGAAAGGACAACCCGCGCATTACCCAGCTTGATTACGGGCAAATCCCCCCGGTTAACTTTGATTCTGGCCTGCGGATTTTTGACCGTGGCCCTTTTCAGCCAGGCCCTTTCCTTTACCAGTTTCCGGCGTACCTTTGTCTCACGGGCAACCTGTGACGCCGACTGCGATATCGCGGATGAAGCAACGCGGTTAATGGCCATTGCGGCGGCACCAGGCACCGCCGTTTTGCTGATACGGCTGAGGTTTTCAACGGCCTGCTCAAGACCTTTTATGGCCATACATCCCCCTTTCAGCGGCGACGGTTAACGGCAGGCGGTACGCCCCGTCCAAGCCAGAGATGACAACTTCCGCCATCATCCGGCGAAACCCGATCTACCCAGAAATTTTCCTCACCGATGGTCAGCGTGTCTCCACGCCGCAGCTGCCGCACCTCATCAGTCCGGACAAACAGGGACGGGCTGGAGCCTTCAACGCGCACGCCCTGTCCGGCATAGCTGATATTTTCAGGGTCATCAAAAACACCACGTATCACCGCACCTGACTGCTCACCGGATGTAATGGTGGCTGACGTTCCCATGTACCCGCGTATCGTTTCATCGGCGCGGGCAATGGCAGCATCGAACAGGTTATCGAAATCAGCCACAGCGCCTCCCGTTATTGCATTCTGGCCAGGCCGCGCTCTGTCATTTCGGCTGCCACACCGGCAGAGACACGAAACGCCGTTCCCGGCAGCACAAATGCCACAGGTTCATCCCGCGTGGCGTGAAGTGCATCAGTATGCAGCTTCACCAGTGCCACGACCGTGACCAGTTCAGACGTATCCAGAATCACGGTATCCGGCTGCGCTGATCCCACCTCATTTTCATGTCCGGTCAGCACATTTTCCCGGCTGAGAGGGGTGTCCTGACCGGCAGTTTCATCCGTGTCATCAAGCTCCTCTTTCAGCTCTGCCACACGGAGCGCCAGTTCTTCTTTCGTCCCCGTCAGGCTGACATCACGGTTCAGTTGTTCACCCAGCGAGCGGAGACGGGCAATCAGTTCATCTTTCGTCATGGACTCCTCCACAGAGAAACAATGGCCCCGAAGGGCCATGATTACGCCAGTTGTACGGACACGAACTCATCAGGGTCAGCCAGCAGCATCAGCGGTGCTGACTGAATCATGGTGAACTCACGCGCCGGATCGCCGGTGGTCACCCAGTTTTTCGGGTAACGGGCAGAGACGTTAATGCCTTCGCGCTGTGCGTCCGCATCCTGAATGCAGCCATAGGTGCGCAGACCGCGTGCCTGAGTGTTCCCCAGCACCATCGTGTTGTCCGGCAGGAAGTTCTTTTTGACGCCGTTTTCCACGTACTGTCCGGAATACACGACGATGGCCACATCGCCATACATCCCCTTATAGGACACCGCTTTGCCCAGGTCTTTCACCGCTGTCTCCAGCTCGGAATTAGAGCCACGACGGGTATCCAGCTTCTCCTTGACGGCTTTGAAGGAACGGAACAGCGCCCAGCCTTTCGGATCGAACACGATGATATTCACCACACCGCTGGCGTTCAGCGCGTAGGCTTCGATATCGTCGGTCGGGTCATACGTGGACTTGTCACGCTTGCTCCACTCCGTGCCGCCGGACTGCGTGATGTTATTCTCCTCACTGCGGCCCATATCCACCTCAACCGGATCGAAGGCTTCACCGGTCATGGTGTATTTGCCCTTAAGCACGGCAGAAACTGCCTGCATCTCTTCGACCTGAGCAATGGCCAGCTCTTCGTCACGCATGTTCTGCATGATGATGCGACGGCGGCGGTAAGCCGGGTCCGCCAGATTCTGCGGATCTTCATCCGGCAGGCGACGCAGGGTCATCTGCGGATTCACTTCATGCTTCGGCTTGACATATCCCGGCGTAAATTCAGAGGTGGAGCCGCCACGGGAACGGATAACCTCACCGGAAACAATCGGCGAAACGTACAGCGCCATGTTTACCAGTCCCGGAATTTGTGAGAGATAGACTTTCTCCGTGGTGAAGGGATAGCTCTCACGGAAAAAGAGACGCAGAAACAGCGGATCAAACTTAAATTTCTGCTCATTTGCCGCCAGCAGCTGGGCGGTTGTGTACATCGACATAAAAAAATCCCGTAAAAAAAGCCGCACAGGCGGCCTTTAGTGATGAAGGGTAAAGTTAAACGATGCTGATTGCCGTTCCGGCAAACGCGGTCCGTTTTTTCGTCTCGTCGCTGGCAGCCTCCGGCCAGAGCACATCCTCATAACGGAACGTGCCGGACTTGTAGAACGTCAGCGTGGTGCTGGTCTGGTCAGCAGCAACCGCAAGAATGCCAACGGCAGCACCGTCGGTGGTGCCATCCCACGCAACCAGCTTACGGCTGGAGGTGTCCAGCATCAGCGGGGTCATTGCAGGCGCTTTCGCACTCAATCCGCCGGGCGCGGTTGCGGTATGAGCCGGGTCACTGTTGCCCTGCGGCTGGTAATGGGTAAAGGTTTCTTTGCTCGTCATAAACATCCCTTACACTGGTGTGTTCAGCAAATCGTTAACGGCATCAGATGCCGGGTTACCTGCAGCCAGCGGTGCCGGTGCCCCCTGCATCAGACGATCCAGCGCAGTGTCACTGCGCGCCTGTGCACTCTGTGGTGCTGCGGCCAGAATGCGGCGGGCCGTTTTCACGGTCATACCGGGGGTTTCTGCCAGCACGCGTGCCTGTTCTTCGCGTCCGTGAGCCTCCTCACAGTTGAGGATCCCCATAATGCGGCTGTTTTCTGCCGCAACCGCTGCGGTGATCTGCGCGTTCACGTCCGGCTGCGCCGCGCTGGCGTTTTCGCCCTCCGTCGCTGGCACCACGTCAGTAACGTCAGCCTGCGAAGCAGTGGCTGAAACAGTTGTTGATTGAGTCTCTTTGGTCATTCGCCCTCCTGAGAGACGGGATTTACGTGCATCCAGTGCATCACGCATGACGGTGATCGCATCGGTGCTGTTAACAAGTTCATCAGCCAGTCCGGCATCAATGGCCTCCTGACCGCTGTACACTGCAGCCTCGGTATCCAGCACAGCCTGCACGGACAGGCCGGTATATGCCGACACCTTCTGCGCAAACATCTGGCGGGTTGCGTCCATCCGGGACTGCAGTGTCTCCCGGACGTCATCCGGAAGATGGCTGTAGGGGTTGCCATCCACCTTATGGCTGCCGCTGTAAATCAGCGTGATTTCCACACCCTGTTTCTCCAGCGCAGCACCGTAATTACTGTGAGCCATCATGACGCCGATGGAGCCTGTCCGGGCGGTCTGCGTGACCAGACGCCGGGAGGCGGCACTGGCAAGCAACTGACCTGCACTGCAGTTCATGTCGTTGGCAAGCGCCCATACCGGTTTTATGTCACGCACACGGGCGATGATGTCAGCGCAGTCAAATGCCCCCGCCACCATCCCGCCGGGCGTGTCCATATCGAGCAGAATGCCGTCCACCATCGGATCGCTGGCAGCCTGTTGCAGACGGGCGATAATGCCGTTGTAACCGGTCATCCCCGAGTACGGCTGCAGCGCCCGCGTCCGGCTGACCAGCGTGCCGGACACCGGCAGCACGGCGATGCCGTTCATGACCTGATAACTGCGGGCCTGTCGTGGTCCGTCATCATCACCGGATAATGCCAGCGTCGCGAGTGCCTCCTGGGCAGTCAGGCTGTCGCCGGACACCGCATCCGTCAGGCTGCTGATCCCAAGCTGGCCTGCAAGCGCACAAAAGAAAACCCGCGCATAGGCGGGTTCAAGCATCAGCGGCTCATTAAAGGCCATGCTGGCAATATGCGGGAGATTACGCAGCTCTGCTGTCACTCTTCTCCTCCTCTGTTGATTGTCGCAGCCCGGATTCAAATGCTGCAGCCGCCCAGGCGGGCGGTTTAAGACCGGCTGCACGGCGCTCCATCGTTTCACGGATCTGCTGGGCAAAAATTTCCTGATAGTCGTCACCGCGTTTTGCGCACTCTTTCTCGTAGGTACTCAGTCCGGCTTCTATCAGCATCACCGCTTCCTGAACTTCTTTCAGACCATCGATGGCCATACGACCGGAGCCTATCCAGTCGCAGTTCCCCCAGGCACTGCGGGCTTCCTGAAAACTGAAGCGCGCTTTTGAAGGTAACGTCACCACGCGGCGAACGATGGCCTCTTCCAGCCAGCACAGAAACATCTGGCTCGCCTGACGGGATGCGACGAATTTTCGCCGCCCCATAAAGTACGCCCACGACTCGTTCGCACTGGCCCGTGCCGTGGAGTAGCTCATCTGGGCGTAATTCCGGGAAAGCTGCTCATACGAGACACCCAGCCCGGCAGCGATATACCGCAGCAGTGACTGCTCAAACACGGAGTAGCCGTTATCCGTATCCTGAGCCGTCTGCAGGTTCAGTGAGTCACCCGGCATCAGGTGCGGTACTTTTGCGCCTCCCAGCCGGACCGGCGCTGCGGCGTAATACGCGGCAATTTCACCAATCCAGCCGGTCAGCCTTTCCCGCTGCTCCTGACTGTTCGCGCCCAGAATAAAATCCATCGCTGACTGCGTATCCAGCTCACTCTCAATGGTGGCGGCATACATCGCCTTCACAATGGCGCTCTGCAGCTGCGTGTTCTGCAGCGTGTCGAGCATCTTCATCTGCTCCATCACGCTGTAAAACACATTTGCACCGCGGGTCTGCCCGTCCTCCACGGGTTCAAAAACGTGAATGAACGAGGCGCGCCCGCCGGGTAACTCACGGGGTATCCATGTCCATTTCTGCGGCATCCAGCCAGGATACCCGTCCTCGCTGACGTAATATCCCAGCGCCGCACCGCTGTCATTAATCTGCACACCGGCACGGCAGTTCCGGCTGTCGCCGGTATTGTTCGGGTTGCTGATGCGCTTCGGGCTGACCATCCGGAACTGTGTCCGGAAAAGCCGCGACGAACTGGTATCCCAGGTGGCCTGAACGAACAGTTCACCGTTAAAGGCGTGCATGGCCACACCTTCCCGAATCATCATGGTAAACGTGCGTTTTCGCTCAACGTCAATGCAGCAGCAGTCATCCTCGGCAAACTCTTTCCATGCCGCTTCAACCTCGCGGGAAAAGGCACGGGCTTCTTCCTCCCCGATGCCCAGATAGCGCCAGCTTGGGCGATGACTGAGCCGGAAAAAAGACCCGACGATATGATCCTGATGCAGCTGGATGGCGTTGGCGGCATAGCCGTTATTGCGTACCAGATCGTCTGCGCGGGCATTGCCACGGGTAAAGTTGGGCAACAGGGCTGCATCCACACTTTCACCCGGTGGGTTCCACGCCCGCAACTGCCCACCAAATCCGCTGCCACCGCCGTGATAACCGGCATATTCACGCAGCGATGTCATGCCGTCCGGCCCCAGAAGGGTGGGAATGGTGGACGTTTTCATACATAAAATCCTGCAGGTCCCCTGCGTCGCTGTGTCATGCCGGTCTGCACTTCCAGCTCCGCAATGTATTTTTTCAGGTCAGATACGGAAGTGGCCGTAAACTCCACTCTCCGTCCGTCTTTCTGTACCGTTGCCACCCGTTTTCCTGTCATCAGGTCATGCAGTGCCGCACGGGCAGCGGCAAGTTCTTCCTGTCGAGTCATTCATTCTCTCCGGATAAGGCACGGGCGTAATCTGCCAGTGTTTTCTTGTTGGTTGCTGCACCATCCTCTTCCTGCAGGCTCGCCAGCAGTGCACTGAGATTCAGCTGCCAGCGGGAAATACTGATGCGCAGCGCCGCCAGCGCATAAACGAAGCAGTCGAGTGCCTCATTGCGTCGCTTTTTGCTGTCCCACAGTATTTTTTTCCTGCCATCCACCCATTTTTCGACCTGCTCTTCAGCAGTCAGCTGCTGCGCTTCGGTCAGATCAAAAATATCCGGGTTATTCGGGAAGTGAACGGCACCGGGAAGCGGTTCATCCCCTTCCGGCGTCAGTGTGAAGCGGTTATAAATCTGCTCTTTCGCGGTATCCGTACCGATTTCGGTAAGGTAAACCCCGTTTTTGTTTCGCTTACGAGGCATGCTGGCCACCGGCTTACCGTAGACGGATGCCCCTTTAATGGGGATCACCCGGAACAGCCCATGCTTTTTCGAGCGTTCATACACAATGGTCGGGTCAATCCCGCCAGTATCCCAGCAGATACGGGATATCGACATTTCTGCACCATTCCGGCGGGTATAGGTTTTATTGATGGCCTCATCCACACGCAGCAGCGTCTGTTCATCGTCGTGGCGGCCCATAATAATCTGCCGGTCAATCAGCCAGCTTTCCTCACCCGGCCCCCATCCCCATACGCGCATTTCGTAGCGGTCCAGCTGGGAGTCGATACCGGCGGTCAGGTAAGCCACACGGTCAGGAACGGGCGCTGAATAATGCTCTTTCCGCTCTGCCATCACTTCAGCATCCGGACGTTCGCCGATTTTCGCTTCCCACGTCTCACCGAGCGTGGTGTTCACGAAGGTTTTACGTTTTCCCGTATCCCCTTTCGTTTTCATCCAGTCTTTGACAATCTGCACCCAGGTGGTGAACGGGCTGTACGCCGTCCAGATGTGAAAGGTCACACTGTCCGGCGGCTCAATCTCTTCACCGGATGACGAAAACCAGAGAATGCCATCACGGGTCCAGATCCCGGTCTTTTCGCAGATATAACGGGCATCAGTAAAGTCCAGCTCCTGCTGGCGGATGACGCAGGCATTATGCTCGCAGAGATAAAACACGCTGGAGGGATCATCCGGCGTCCATTTGAGGCCAAACGGCGTCTCTTTATCGCCAAATTTAAGGTACTGCTCCTCCCCGCAGTGCGGGCAGGCAACATGAAAACGCATAAAATGCGGGGATTCACTGGCTGCACGCTCAATCTGACAGGTGCCTCTCACTTTGGGCGTGGAGCCACGGATGGACTTTGGCCAGACCGAGCCTTCAATACGCTTATCGCCCAGGAACGTCGGAGAGCCTTCCTGTTCAATATCCTCATCAAAGGCAGCAAGTTCATCATAACCCGCCACATCCACCGACTTTTCACGGTAGTTTTTTGCCGCTTTACCGCCCAGGCACCAGAAGCCACGACCATTGGTGAAACGCTTCATGGTGAGCGTGTTATCCCGGTGCTTTTTGCCATACCACGGAGCCAGCGCCAGCAGCGACGGAATATCACGGATGGTTGGCTCAACGTGAGTTTTCATGAAGTTCTCGGCATCACCATCCGTCGGCAACCAGATAAGTGTGTTGCGTTGCTTATGCTCTATGAAGTAGGCATAAACACCCAGCAGCATTTTGGAATAACCGACACGGGCAGACTTCACCACATTCACCTCACGGATGTAGTCGCTGCCCATCGCATTCATGATGGCCCGCTGAAAGGGCAGTGTTTCCCAGCGCCCTTCCTGGTATGCGGATTCTTTCGGGAGATAGTAATTAGCATCCGCCCATTCAACGGCAGTCTGTGGCTCCGGCCTGAACAGTGAGCGAAGCCCGGCGCGGACAAAATGCCGCAGCCTGTTAACCTGACTGTTCGATATATTCACTCAGCAACCCCGGTATCAGTTCATCCAGCGCGGCTGCTTTGTTCATGGCTTTGATGATATCCCGTTTCAGGAAATCAACATGTCGGTTTTCCAGTTCCGGAAAACGCCGCTGCACCGACAGGGGGATCCCGTCGAGAATACTGGCAATTTCACCTGCGATCCGCGACAGCACGAAAGTACAGAATGCGGTTTCCACCACTTCAGCGGAGTCTCTGGCATTTTTCAGCTCCTGTGCGTCGGCCTGCGCACGCGTAAGTCGATGGCGTTCGTACTCAATAGTCCCTGGCTGGAGATCTGTCTCGCTGGCCTGTCGCAGTTCTTCAACCTCCCGGCGCAGCTTTTCGTTCTCAATTTCAGCATCCCTTTCGGCATACCATTTTATGACGGCGGCAGAGTCATAAAGCACCTCATTACCCTTCCCACCGCCTCGCAGAACGGGCATTCCCTGCTCCTGCCAGTTCTGAATGGTACGGATACTCGCGCCGAAAATGTCAGCCAGCTGCTTTTTGTTGACTTCCATTGTTCATTCCACGGACAAAAACAGAGAAAGGAAACGACAGAGGCCAAAAAGCCCGTTTTCAGCACCTGTCGTTTCCTTTCTTTTCAGGGGGTGTTTTAAATAAAAACATTAAGTTACGAAGAAGAAGAACGGAAACGCCTTAAACCGGAAAATTTTCATAAATAGCGAAAACCCGCGAGGTCGCCGCCCCGTAACCTGTCGGATCGCCGGAAAGGACCCGCAAAATGATAATAATTATCATCTACATATCACAACGTGCATCTACGCCATCAAACCACGTCAAATAATCAATTATGACGCAGGTATCGTATTAATTGATCTGCGTCAAATTAACGTAAAAGCAACTTCAGATAATACAAATCAGCAACACTGAATATGGGGAAACATTATGTCATCAAAGAACAGAACCCGCAGAACAACAACCCGCAACATCCGATTTCCAAACCAGATGATTGAACAAATTAACATCGCTCTTGATCTGAAAGGTTCAGGAAACTTTTCAGCGTGGGTTATTGAAGCCTGCAGAAGAAGGCTGTCAACAGAGAGTTCGGGTATGAATTACATAATTAAGTAACATGGTGTTCACAGAACACGCAGTTACCGGACACATCAGTTTTCCATTCGCTCCCCGGCAGTACAGGCTTCCCCTCTGACGGGATAGCCTGAAAAAATAACACAGAAAATTATTTGTTATAATTAATATAACTTACTCAAAAAAAAAGCGACGAGAAAATCAGCATCAACGAACAATAAGCGCCAATACGTGATAACAAATGGCAGCCATATTTATCTGCAGTATAAGCAATGGACAGGATAACCACACCAGAAACCGTCAGCATAAAATCCATTTGAACTTCCCCGGACAAAATCGACTCATCTAAAGATTTACAGCTCTTTTTATTATCAATATGTTAAAAGTAAAATAAACAGATGTTCAATAACACGAATACAAAAACGTGCTGAAATTCAATGAATCCATTTCTGTGTCATCAATTAATAGTGATAAACATCCGGCTTCTTCCACCATCGCACCGGACAGGCGACTATGAGGGGACAACGCCGCGCTCCGTTAACGCGGTAAACTCCGGTGTGTATCGTTTTTGATTATCCCCGCACACTCGCGCAGAGGAGTCTCCCTGTCGGGCTGCGGTCTCTGTTAATGAGGGAATACAGCGACGATACGGCGCATCAACAAAACTTATTTCAGGCACTGAGTGCGGATATAGTCCTGTGCCCCTTCCAGTTGCTTGTGCATCGTCATCAGCCGCTCTCTGAGGGTGAAATAATCCCGTGTAACGGTGTCTGCCAGTTGGGGGCCGGTTGCATTATCCACGCCGGAGGTGGTGGGGGCTTCACGCACGGAGCCTGGACAGGTGGCGTTGATCCGCAGGCGCTTACGACCAGCGGCAACGTCAGCGCGAAGAGTTTCATTTTCAGCTCTCGCATCGGCTAATTCCCTCGAGTATCTGGCATCAAGTGCAGCAACATCACGCTGGCGCTGCTGCATATCAGTAATGGTTGCATTTGCCTGCTCCAGCTCACTGACTTTTTTATCGCGCTGCTCTTTGTAGGTTATGGCGTTATCACGGTAATGATTCAGCCCCAGACTAAGCGCACCACAGGCCACCAGCAGGGCAATGATGACCACGCACAGTACGCGGTTCATTTCACCACCAGCGTATCTGACCGATGAAATAACCGGAGGCCATAATCACAAACACCAGCCAGATAAGAATGAACTTCCAGGTGGATAATTTTTCAGCCATCACTCGAATCTCCCGAATCAGTTTGCTAAAATCAAACACACTTTCTCCTTTGACTTTTCCAGAGTCAGGAAACACAAAACCCCGCTTGCAGCCAACAAACGGGGTTTTTACTTTTATTCACTTAGTTTTTGTCAGTTCGCAGGATTTCGTGTTATCCGTCCGTGTGAGCAAACCGCATTTTTCAGCAAAATATTCTGCTTATCTGTCAATTCCCCAGCACGCCAGCGCACTCTCCTGGTCGCGACGGGATACCTGACCGTAACAGTTGTTTGAGCGAATACGGCAGTCTCTGCCACCGTCCTTAATCCACCAGCGAATCGCCTCACACGCCCCCCTGCGATCGCCTGCATTAATTCGTTTATAAAACGTCGACGGGAAACACTTACCGGGGCCAATGTTGTACGGACAGAATGACGCAATCCCCGCTTTCTGTGGTTCGGTCAATGGCACTTTGATGTTTTTCTCCACCCATGCCAGCGCCTTATTACGCTCAATGGCGTTAACCTGAGCGCATTTTGCCTTCGACAACTTCATGCCTGGAACAACAGGTTTACCATCCACCATGATGGCACCACGGCAGATGGTCCAGATCCCCGCACCATCACGGTATGCCGTGGTGTGGTTACCTTCCTTTTCATCCAGAAACTGGTCGAGAATGTCAGGCGCAGGCGCACCAGCGGCAATCAGCGCCAGAACGGCAGCCGACAGGCCGTATTTGATTTTGGTGTTCATGGATATTTATCAGGATTTATCGGCAACAGATAACGAGCCAGCTTATATACGTCCTTTAAGATAAGTCAGTCCTGGATGAAACCAGTAAGCCGGCACTTTTTTAAAGGGCGGATTATCAAAATCACGAAGAAGAGCCTCCCGCACAACTGCATCCTTGTCCGCACCACTGGCCAGCGCTTCAATCTCAGCAGCTATCTGCAGATATCCCATGCAACGACCAATGCACTTCATCAGCCCCTGCTTTTTATTGTTCTTCAGGTAATCAATGGCAAATTCAATGAGCTCCTCACTATGCTGGTGCGATGGCGGTGTTACTTTTCCATTTTCTGAGATGGTTATTTTCCCAGCATCACCGGATACAACAAAGGATGGCCGGTTACACTCCCATTCCAGCTCACTGAAATTATCATTATGAATACTGAAACACTCTGAGAGATTTCTGCTCATCGCGGCGTTTTTTTTCATCTTCAGAAGGCATCAGCGTCGACAGTTTTTTATTCAGTTCAGCAATTTCATTTTCCAGACGACTGAAGCGCTGATTCATTTCTTCATGGTTCATCACCTAATCTCCCCGGGCAGCCTTGCGACGGTCCTCTTTAATTTTGAAATACAGGTTAGTCAGATACGTCAGCAGGCCAAACAGCAGACTCCCCAGCACACCTATCGCCACCCACTGGGACGGAGAGACTTTGTCCAGCAGCTGCAGTAACCAGTATCCCGTCCCCACCGCTGACGTGGTGTATGACACACCTGTTGTGATTTTTTCCATCTGGTACATACCCCGCCTCCCGCAATCCGGAAGCTCACAACATGAAAAAGGCCAGCAGCTGTTTACTGATGGCCCTGACTCCCCGTTACAGCATCATGACCGATTCGGGTTGAGGTTCAGTCGCATCGGCGACCGGTGATTCAGGCTGAACTTCACCGCTCTCTGCGGTGGTATCTCCCGCTTCAGTCGGTGGCTCTGCCTGTACACCAAGCAGCTCATCCAGAATGGCATCAACCTCTGCATCAAGACGCGCTTCCAGGTTATGGCGAAGTTTTTGTTTCAGTGCGCTCCGGACTTCTTCAGAGCGCAGGACTTCCTTCACTGCTTCAGCAGTGACCAGGGATGTAATTTCTGACATGGGATTTTCTCGTCGAAAGATGTGATTAAGAAAGTTGCCGCTAAATGAGCGGCTCTTCGGGTTTGCTTCCGGCTGACTGACTGGCGCTGATTTTCTCTGCGGCCCTTTTGTCAATCTGCCTGCGCCAGCAATCGCGCACTGCCCTGTACCCACCCGAAAGGAGATACAGCACACAGACCACCGTACAGAAGTACAGCATTAACTGGTTCAGAAATGTCATAATTTCTTTCCGTTATTGTTGACAATAAGAACTGTTTTCATTAAAAAACCAGAGTACGAAAGTATCGTTCCTTTATTTTTTCTCCATAGGTATCACCACCGCCAGCGTCCATTCCTGTCGCTGGCGGTTTTTTTTATCATGCCGCAGTGTCTGTGCTGTTCACTTCCACCGCAATGCTGTCTATCAGTACCGGGTAAGTCGCACCTCTGGTAATGTCTGTCACATGCAGTTTATCCGCCGCAAAGGCACTGACCGGTGACTGCGTCAGCGTGAACGGTGTGCCATCCTGACCATCAATAACCGGCGTCACCTGAAGGCTGTTATTCCCGGCAAAGCGGAAAGCCAGCGTATGCCATTCGTTATCAAATGCGCCAAAGCTTCCCAGTTTCAGGTTGTTTGTCGCCACTTTCGCATTGTGGTACATCACATTCAGGTCTTTTGCATCTGTCTGGATGTAGAACGCTGCCAGCAGGTTATTCCCCCCGTCTCCGGTCAGGGCAACGCCCTGTGGCAGTGAAGATACCGGCCAGTAAAACGCCATAACATACTGGTTCGCAGCCAGCGCTCCCGAAACCTTAAAGCGGCAGCGAATCTGCCCCCCTTTCTGTAACAGAGCCGCACCGTTGCCCGCGGCGTACTCCAGCACCCAGCTGCTTTTACCGGCTTCCTTGGTCAGCTTCACTGCCTTACCTCCGGTTCCCTCCGCATCGCTGACCACTTCTGCCCTGCCGCCACTGGCTGACCATCCCTGTACTTTCAGGCTTCCCTCTGACTCGCTGGCAAGGTAAGAGAGCAGTGTTGTGACGCCTGTGGCTTCTGCACCGGAAGGCGATGACGGGCGCACCTCTGATACTGTCGATGATGCCCCCGCGTTTAGCGCCACTCCTCCCGCATGGCGCAAAATCGCCGTTGCCAGACGGTCGGAAATAATCCCGCGGCGAGCCCATGAACTGAAATGGCTCGCCCTGTCCTGTGACGTCCAGGTGGCTGAGCTGTCACGCCATTTCGAACCGTAATATCCGATACCCGGAATGTCCGGGTCTTCTTCCGGTTTGTTCGTCGGCACATTCACCCCGTTCTCATCGGTCATGAACGGTACGAAATGGATATTCTTTTCCGTTTTGTTTTTGTAGCTGCCGTACACCGTCTGGTACGAGGATTCGTTCTTCTGCTTCCAGAAATACGTCGTATCTCCACATATCCAGGGAACACCGCCAGCAGAGCCACCGACGCACTGACCTGCCATATCCGCCAGGTCTGCACGGAATTTATCAACCAGCGCACCAAACTGTGCTGCGTGATTTACCGGCGTACCGCCAAAATCAAATTCCCCCTGCATCCACACCACGGCAAACAGCACATTTTTCGGGTTCTTCTTCAGTGCTGCTTTTGTTCGACCGATAAGGTCCTTATACAGCGGCTTGTCCACACCCCAGCGGGTTGAATTCTCCGAGGCACCACTCGCGTCACTGTATGTGCCATCGGCTCCGGTGGTGAACGCTGAACCACCACGACAGCACGGAACCAGCAGAATGCCCGCATTCGCCGGTATAAACGGCAGCAGTTTTTTGGCGATATGCAGCCCTTGCCCCACGGTTCCGTACTGCCCCTTTGACAGGTCCGCTTTCGGATGGTTAAGGCGGCTCATGTCTTGCACATCATGCAGACAATGGTCCGCCGGAATGATGTCGTTATATTTGCATGCTGCACCGCCCGGTGTCACCGTACTGCGGCGCGCCAGCTGCTTAATACGCGGGTCCGGACGGTCATATGTCTCCGGCAGCGGAAGGCCTTCACCATATGCCATGCTGTTTGACTGCCCCGCCAGAACCACAACAAAGTAATACTCCGTGTCTCTGGTGGCGCTGATTACTGTGCCTTCTCCATCCGACGGCTTCACCAACACAGGTGTGGTGACATCACCTTCCGCCGCAATGGCCTGCATCAGAGTATAAGGCGTGATGGCCACCGGGCTGCCAAATGGCTGCCACCCCTCCTTCAGTTTTTGTGTCAGTCGTTCAGCAAGGTCTGACGGCGACGCCGCCCTGACCACGTCATAGTGTTTAAATGCCATGAATCCTCCCGGCCGGGATAATGTTGTGAGTCAGATAAGGGGCGGGCTGAAGTCCGGAAGTTACAGGACAATGACAGAAGGAAGACTACAGCCCGCAATACGAAAAAGGCCGCGCAGTTGCGCAGCCTTATAAACCCTGGTTAAAATCCACACGATAAAAATGACAATGCAAGTATCTCATGCTGTTGCCCGAACCTACTCGGGCTTTTTTTGCATGTAAAAAGGCTCCTGCGATGAGGAGCCTGGATATATGCCTAATCTCTGTATACAGCATGATGCCGGGTGCCTCCCGGTGAATTCTGCAATGACCAGACAGAATCCGCAACTTGCCTATACAATACGCAACCAAACATCTGTCATTATGCCCCGCCGCCCAGGGGGATTCATCATGCAGGATTTTTTTAACAAACGCTCAGCATGTCAGGCAACAGTCAACCACCTGAATTGTGAGGCATTTAACATTTCACTGTCCGGTGTCTTTCCTGTAATAAAAAGCCCGCAAAAGAGAGTCAGGGCAGATAAGTGTGGTGTGGCGCGTTGTACTGGATTCGAACCAGTGACCGATTGCTTAGAAGGCAATTGCTCTGTCCGGCTGAGCTAACAACGCATGATGCTGATAATGGACCGCCATCGGGGACTTGAACCCCGCACAGCCAGCTTCGAAGGCTGACGCTCTATCCCGATGAGCTAATGGCGGTATGTGATATGGTGGCCCTTGCTGGATTTGAACCAGCGACCTGGCGATTATGAGTCGCTCGCTCTCACCACTGAGCTAAAGGGCCGGGCGCAGGATAATAACGGTACGTAACTAATCCTGCAATATCATCCGTTCTGACTGACTAAATCCTGAACTTCCCTGACCGTCTGCTCAAAACGTTCAGTCTCCAGCTCAACGCCAATTGCACGACGCCCCAGCGACATTGCTGCTTTGACGCTACAGACATAAAAAAGCCAGCCACTGGGGGAGGCTGGCAAACTCGTAGAGCAAAATGCTGTTACGCAAACTTCGTTACAGGGTCATCCTGCAATACAAAAAATACACAATATTTAGTAAACTAATAGTGCCATGTGCAATTTTTAAGATTTTGTTATTAATTGTGGTCGCACCTTCCTTTCTGTGTACTTTCCGTATAGCTCACAGGATTCTGGGTACAAAAAAACCCGCGCATCGGCGGGTTCTTAAATCTTATCAACGGTAGACATACAAAGCCCATCGTTGGGAAAATCTTATCCATATTTTTTGAAAAATGCAAGCATCATGTCGTCATCTTCGGCGAAAACCATTTATCTTGTCACCTTTCTCAATTGTATCTCTGCATATGCTTCTTCCTGCCAGCACTTTGTAACCAGTTTATCAATGACATCTGCATATCCTTTGTACCACTGATAATCCGTCAGGTCTGGTACCAGCTTCTGGACATGAAGCCGCGCCAGTGTGGTTGGTAAACGGCTAAACCGGTTTCCATTGCAACGCCCACAAACCTTATAAACAGGCGTGCCATGAAGCCGGGTTCTTTTTTCATCCAGGACAATACCTTTACCCTTGCACCCTCTGCATGCTGTGCTGACTTCTCCCTTACCATGACAATGCTGACATAGTTCCTTCACCCACTCTTCCTTAATAACAGATTCCCCGCTTCTGGAGTGTTTCACCACCTCGCGCAATACATTATGAAATCCAGTACCAGCACAATGCTCACAGCGAGCCTTACTTGCCGCAGACCTGGAATAATCAGCAAAGGCAAAATTCACAAGGTAAGGAATGATCTGTAGCCGGGTTTCTTCACTCAATTTATTCAATGTCGGGTTATCCAGTGCCATCGCGTAATTGAGCAGACCTTCAATCGCAAACTGAGGATCCTGAACACCAACTTTTGCCAGGAATAAAGCAAACCCAAGCGGTGCTTTTGACTGCACCATCCCCTGCGCAGCCATCACATCCGTAATTGTTAAACCACCAGAGCCTGTCGCCGGTGCGTCATCGCTCAGTTTTGGAGATTTCGGGGAGTAATATTTCGGTAAGGCTTCAAGGTTCATGCTCGTTCTCCACTTACGCCAGTACGCCAATTGCCAGCGCACGATCGATAAAACGAAATATCAGCTCCAGCTGAGAGCCATACTTCTCTTCAAATGCCACGGTATCCGCATGCAGCTCGTCGTGATGCTTTCTGCACAAAGGCAACACAAAAAGGTCATGCGCTTTTGTACCCATTCCACACTGACCGTGGCCTATCAGGTGGTGGGGATCATCAGCGGGCTTTCCACAACATGCACACGGCTGTGTCTTAACCCAGCGCGTGTACTTTTCATTAACCCAGCGGCGACGTTTTGGGCGTAACATAAAAGACTCCGGCGACTCCGGATCCACTTTCAGCGCCAGCACCTTTTTCGCTTTATCCTGGATGATGCTGGTGGCAGGAACCGAAGGCACAAGGTCACTTTCCCGGGTGACAGACGGCACAACAGGCTTCGGTAATCTCAGTGCCTTACGGGCTGCACTTTCCGGTAAGGCATCCGCCAGGTCATTACGAATCAGCCACCAGCACAGTTCCGGCATTGTCACAACGTGACTGTCATCAAAACCGAGATCCCGACGCACAACAGACAACACCCAGCGGGTACAGTTATCCGTTGCCATTGATTCCAGCCGTTCCGTGAACTGATCGCGCAGCTGGTTATCGCAGTGCCAGCACAGACGGATTGCGCCCGGCGTGTGTCGCATTGTGGTCATGTTCTCGCTGTGCCAGTCGGAATGAGGCCACTGGCAACCTTTTTCACGAAGTAACCAGCGTTCAAGACATTCCACTCCACCAGCACGACGAATCACTGCCTCATTGCGGAACACGGCCCGAACGGCAGGATCATCCGCCAGCGGTTGTGATGCCGCCGGAACGGCACCACTGGCGAAAGATGAATAACGTTCCGGCTCAGGCTCCAGCAGGACACGCCCCTGCATAAACAGGGGCATCAGCTCTGAACCGGGCCTGAACAATACGATCCCCATACGCGGGGCAATTTCAGGGGTCAGTAGCGCTCTCACGGTCACCTCAATGAACGGTATCGAGCAGCTTTAACAGCTCAGGGAACCGGGATTCGAAGAAATGCGGCTGCGTCTCGCGCGGATTTGCGGGACTGGTGATGTTCTTGCCGAACATGCAGCCTTTCGCCGTCAGCGACCAGAATTTTTTGATGTTGTTAATCGCAGTGCGGCTGTATCGTTCACGTTGTTCAACGATCCCCAGCTTCGCCATCTGGTGATATGCCTGATTAGCTGTCAGGCGGATACCATACTGCTTCAGCAGTGCACTCAGTGACAGCGTGGGGCGGCTTGAGCCATCAGGCGCGTCAGCAGGAGCATCAATGGCATAGCGCGGTGCCAGATTCGGTAAGCCAACAGCCTCCTGGAGTTTCTGACAGGCTCCAAGCACTGATGAGTTAGACAGGTTTAATTCCCGGCGCATAAAGTCCAGCAGGATCACACCAGCCTGCATCTTGTCAGCAGCCTGTCCGGATAATTTTTCCGGTGCGCTGGTTACCATATCGAAAGTACGGATCACCTTCAGATGGAATGACGGGCTGATCCACATTGCATAGGCATACACCAGTTCCTTGCAGACATACGTTCCCCGTTCATTTCCCCCATGAATCACACTCACCGGGTCAACACCCAAATTCTGGGTGTTGGTCAATTCATGAACAAGCTCAACAGTTTGTTGGCTGGAAAGAAACTTTCCCGGCTCCTTGGTTCTGGCATTTGCACCAGATGCTACTGCTGCGCGATGCAGATCGTTCAGGCTGTAACGCCCATAAGCATCACGACGAACTTCAATACCATCAATGACCATCAGATTATTCATACTTCGTTTCTCCTCTTGATCAGGCGGCTGCACCCGCCGTTTTCTCGTACTTACTGATAGTGATCTCGACCTTCCCTTCCGGGATAACCGGTCCCCACTCCACCAGCATTCTTTTCACCTGACTGTCGTCTTCCCACACCCCCGCGTGGGTCAGGGCGTCAAACAGCGCCTTGTTATAGTTGTCCAGATCGCGGATCCTGTTATCCGGAGGAAACAACACGATCTCCACTGAAGCAGGTGCCGACGTTGGTTTCGGCAGACGACGTAACTGTTCAACTATTGCTGCGCACGCCGCGCTCTGAAATTTTCGCCCCGCCGCGCTTATCAGGCTCTTACCTGCAAACGCCCCTTTGTTGGGGTGTCGCCAGTACGTGTTCACGCTGGGCGGGAAAGGCAGGATCAGCTTCATACTTTCAGGCCCCTCTGATGTAACCAGTGGGTTGCACGCAGCCTGGCGTTTTCCTCACCGGCAAGCAGTGAGCGGATAATCCCGACCGCCTCGCTGTCGTCGTCCTTCACCGCGGTATGAAGCGTGATGCCCCGGGCCACGCCACGCTTTATCGTGATGACACCTTTTTTCTCCAGTGCGCGAAGATGCTCCACCGCTGCATTCACTGAACGGTATCCCAGCATGATTGCCACCTCCTGATTGGTTGGCGGGAAGCCACGTTCTTTCTGATAAGAAATCAGCATATCCAGCACCTGCTGCTGGCATTGAGTTAACGTCGTCATGCCGCCATCTCCCTGACCAGTTTTTCCGCCTGCTGGCGAACCTGCGCCAGAAACGCCTCACCACATGCCTCAAGTTCATCGCGCCCGATGTAGCTGATTGCCGGTCCCTTCCAGGTCTTATCGAAAACAGCAATAGCACCAGCGAAGAAAGCGCCTGTCGGCACCTGCTTCTCATCCTTCGGGATAAACCAGGCAGGCAGTTCAAAACCAATACGCCCGCGAATAAAAGCAATATGGTCCGCATCTTCCGGCCACCACACTTCGCTGGTGGCAGCTTTGATCAGGAAAACATAGCGCCCACCCTTATCACGCATGGCACTGGCATGTTTCATGATGTAACGCATGCCGGTGATGTATTGCCCCTCATGCTGACTGGCGCGGCTGTATGGGGGATTACCAAAGGCAGCCCCTTTAAGCTCCGCAAGACGTTCTGACCAGTCATGCGCCAGCGCGTTGTCTTCCGCCGTGTAATACGCAGCACATTTGGCGTTATCACCGTCAGTGAACAGATCCAGAACAAACGGGCCAAACAGGGTGTTAATTCCCCAGAAAATGTTGTCCGGCGTGCGCCACTGATCACCCACTTCCTTCAGTTCATGGGCTGGTTTGTTCCGCAGTTCCACCAGCTCCTGGCAATATTTATTACTCATTAAGCCCCCACGTAATTCCCTGACAGATACCACTCATCACCCGATACAGCGCGCTTGCTGCTTTTCCGTAAACACTGCTCACGACGCGCCAGAAAATTGTTTCGTTCTGGCTGGGAGTGGCTTTCACGGAATGCCGCCATCCACACCGTTGCAGCACGACGGTATAAGCCCCTGGACTCCAGTTCTTCCGCCTGGCGGGTCAGGCACAAAATCACCCGGGGATCGTTAGTGCCGACATAGAAATTGCGCACAGGTCTGGTTTCACGAACTGGTTGTGGTTCCGGCTCCTGCGCTCTCTCAGTCAGGCGTGGGAAATGTCTGCGTGTATCTCCTTCACAACGGTGAGCCACACGCCCACTCTGACGTAACTTGCTTGCTGACTGCAGAACGCGCTGCCGTGAGTAACCTGCAAAAGCATCCGCAATGTCTCCGGAAGTACACCCCGGATGGGCTTCAATGAATTTCTGAACTTCATTCAAAAGACTCATGATCACCCCCTGAATCCTGCCGGGATCTGGCTGTAGTCCACGTTGTCGTAACTGGCTTTGAAGTACGGGTCCTCGCGTCTGGCTGCAGATACCGCAGGAACTTCCCAGGATTCTTCGAAATGACGATCCGGACCAAAGAACGTGACAGCCTGTTTCACAAATTGTGTGCCGCTGTTACCCATCGCAGATACCCAGCCCGCGTAGCGTTTCACACCTTCCAGCATGGTTTCGGGGTTTACCCCCTCATTCAAACGGGCTTTCCAGGCTTTGAAGGCTGCAGATTTTGAATTGCCACCAGCACGTTTGGGATATGCCAGCCATGCCTGCTCAAACTCCGGAGAGTATTCCGGTCGGTTTGAACGAACTCGCACGGACTCATCAACTGATGCACCAACAGCTATTGGTTCATTGACTGGTTCTTTGACTGGTTCAAAAGAGTGACTGGTTCTGGGTGAATCTCCTGCACTACCCCCTGGTGCAACTCCTGCACTACCTGGTGAATTTGCTGCGCCAGATAGTGAATTATTTGCACTACCCCCTAGTGAATCTCCTGCACCATCCAGATGAAGGAGATAGATATTACTTGAGTTACCTTTTTCACCTTTCCGGGTGACTTTTTTTACCAGCCCGGACTCACAAAGGGCCGCAATATGATTCATCACAGAACGTTTGCTAATCTCGCACTGGTCAGCAATATGCTGGTAGCTGGGCCAGCACTCCCCCTGATCGCTGGCATTATCAGCCAGCTTGATCAGAACCAGTTTTCGCAATGGATTACCCACTCGAATTTTCATCGCTTTAACCATCAGCTCCATACTCATGCTGCACCTCCGAGATGCTTCATGTTTTTTCCGGAGCGAAAGGCTATAAGCGGCATACTGACGCGGTAATTACGGCCCAGCGGTTCACAAATCACCTTCTGACATTCACGGTCAACCAGGCTAACACGTAGAACATGCCCTGCAGGTGTGGTGTACCACTGACCCGGACGAGGACAACGGAAAGTCTGATTGGTAAACCGTTTGAAAATATTCCGGATCATTTGCGCCCCCTTACCTCTGAAGGGTTCAGCGACAAATTTATGAGGCAGGCCAGCGCCGAAGCATCATTAATATAATCATATAAGCTAACAGCCAGCGGAGATTCAGCTTTTGCCAACATAGGATAAAGCTGCTGCAGCCAGACCTTGTGGATTACCGACAGGTGGGAGTAAAGCACGCTGGCGTTATCTGCGGCATCGCTCAGCGTGGATGGCTTTGAAAGCAGTTTTTCCATCTGCTTAAAGGCATTGATGTATGCCTCTTTGAACCGGGCAGCACGTTTACCCGTGAAACCCATAGCAAGAAACGCAAAACCGTCTCGTGTGATTTGATAGCAAGGGAGCTTGCGTGTACCACCGTTCGGTTGATTTACCGAAATCGATGTCTCCGCAAAATTGCGGGCACAAAACTCAGGGGAACAATCCAGAGTGCGGATCTTTTTCAGCACATCGTCGTGACGCTTGGAGAAGAAGTTGGCAACAGCCAAAGAAGTGGTAACGGCCTGGCCGTTGTCAATGGTGATTTCAGGTTGAGTGAGGGCTTGGATCGTAGCCATGATGGCAGCCTCCGTTGACAGTGAAAAACTTCCACCACCGGAAACGCCAATTTCACTGGTGGTGAACTGGACGGGGTTGGCGTAACCGGCGTCAACGGAGACCGGCGCACCTTTCGGTGCCCCCGCCCAGCCCACCATAATCTGGATGTGAGCAAATGCGGACGATAAAAAAGACGCTGGCGCGTCATACATCGCCGTTGACAATTTCAGGACGCCAATCCCGGCACCCGCTTTATAAGGTGCCTGAACAGTGTAACGTCCCGGAATTGCAGAATCAATATGCTGGTGGTCCTTCACACTCAACAAAATCACGCCTGAATTTCCACAAAGGACTAAAGCACTCATGCGGGTAGTCTTTGCGAAGATAGATAACGCGCTGTGTTTCTGGCTCCCAACGAATAACATGAACATAAAGTCCTCTTCCGTCACGAAACCAGCGGTTAAGTTCCTGCACAACTCGCCCCCCACAGTCAGGTAAAGTTCTCTGTGGTTACTTACAGCCAGGTGATTTGGTAATCTGCATTCATGCCGTAACAACAGGTGTGCAGCGACACTGACCACCAGCTGTTGCGACAAACGGTTATTTGCCGTTAAACTGTTCATGCGTTAGTTTCTCCACAGACACAAAACGCCACGACGCCCGGAGCTGCACACTCGCGGGCGTTACTCTTTTCTGGAGCGCAGAAGATTTTGTAGACCAGTGCTGCATGCTCCTGGAGCTTCGAAATTGACAGATACAACTCATCATTAATTGCTGTCTGCTCGTGTGGCTCCACTACCCCATCTTCGATTGCCGAACGAATCTGCTTTGAGTAACTCCCGATCTGTTCGATGACTTCCAGCAGGCGCTGGTTTATATCGGCGTTCTCTACTTCCTCAATTTCTGGAAGTGATACAAACACCCCACCAGCAGACTGTGCGACAGCATCCGCAATGTGGTGAGTACCAGCCGCACGCTGTAAAACCATTGCCCATCCCAACGGAAAAAACTGATCGCCATCGGCACGAAGGCGGTTGAATAAAGCGTTCTCTGTTACATCCAGCCACTCAGCAGCTTCAGCGTAACCCCCCGGCAACGCCGCGATAGTTTTTCTGACAGCTTTCACGTACCACTCAGGCTGTTTTTCCACTTTCCAGTGATGCTTACCCACGGCTTACCTCCTGTTCCTGTGGTTTTAACTCATTCCGGTTTTGACTAGATTGAAAGCGTGCAGGATAGAGAATCTGCATTTCGCTGATTTCTCCCTTAAAAAAATTGGCCAGACGTTCTGCAAGCTCGATAGATGGAATTTGTTCCAGTCTTTCAATACGACTCAGCGTCGCTGGATTGACCTGAACGCCCGCAGCAACATGCTGCAAAGTAAATCCGTGCGCCTTACGCACATTCCGTAATGGTGATTGCATATAACCTCCACATATTGCGTGATGAGCATATTATTTCACGCAAATATTTTGCGCAAGTTGATTTGCTTAACGCGCAATAAAGAAATGTAATAAACGCATGAACATAGGAAATCGAGTCAGACAACTTCGCCAGGCGAAGAACATGAAAATCGCCGATCTCGCTGAAGCAATAGGAGTGGATGCGGCGAATATCTCGCGCCTCGAAACAGGTAAGCAGAAACAATTCACTGAACAAGCCCTGAGTAATATTGCCAGGAGCTTAGGTGTTGATATTGCTGATCTCTTTACCTCAGACCTCAAAAGTAATACTGTATGTAAAAACAGTATTAGTGAGGATGTTGCGCAGGTGAAGGATGTATTCCGTATTGAAATGCTGGATGTCAGTGCCAGTGCGGGAAATGGCCTTATCCAGGGCGGTGATGTCATTGATGTGATTCATGCCATTGAATACAGAACTGATAATGCTGTATCGATGTTTGGTGGACGACCAGCAAATCACATTAAAGTTATCAACGTTCGTGGGGACAGTATGTGTCCAACCATTGAGCCAGGAGATCTCATCTTCGTTGATATCAGTATCAATCAGTTTGATGGGGATGGTATATATGTATTTGGTTTTGATGATAAAATTTACGTCAAACGACTGCAAATGATACCTGATAAACTGCTGGTAATTTCTGATAATCAGATTTACCGCGAATGGGGAATTACCAGCGAAAACGAACATCGGTTTATGGTCTTTGGAAAGGTCTTAATCAGTCAGTCACAAACCCTTAAGCGACACAATTAACCCCCTACCTCAACATCAATTAGCCACCAGAAGGTGGCTTTTCATTACCCACCAAATTGCATATCTCGCAATAAAAACACTTGCATAATACGCAACTTCATTTTATCTTTCTTTCCAGACCTACAAACAAGGTACTAACAAAATTTGGTTGTAACACGGCGTATGGCACATGCGTCGTTAGCGGTCTGGGGACGTTAAAGGGGACAATCCACTCCTTGCTCGGGCAAACAAACCAGGTAGCCGGAATGTGCAAGTCAATGAGGATGCTGATAAGACGCCTAACCAGCGTGGCGATTCGGTTTGACGCCTGGGAAGAGACCAGGGTGCAACGATGAGGGCATTTATGGAACCGCGACAAAGTGTGGTGCCGTAACTGGCTAAGTGCTCTCAGCGTTGTGGTAATCCGCGAAATGGCGCGGCGGTAAGTATGGCGGGGTTATTCCTTCCCCGTTGAGGACACCGGGTTGTCAGGTTGACCATACGCTTAAGTGACAAGCCCACCACAACAGCCACTGCTTTGGCGGTACCAGTTTGTACACTTGCTTCCGGCTGGTACCGCTCTTTTTACAAAACAGAGAAGAGCATCACCGGACGACGGGCTCATAACCCAATCCACCCGGGCGGCTGCCACCGCAGGTGTTCTTCTCTGTTTTGTGGAGAAACCAACCGACCTTGCAGGGTCGATATGATGAGGAGCAGCAAAATGGCTAGCGAACGCAGTACTGATGTGCAGGCATTTATCGGGGAGCTGGACGGCGGCGTATTTGAAACCAAAATCGGCGCAGTTCTCAGTGAAGTCGCTTCAGGTGTGATGAACACGAAAACCAAAGGTAAGGTCTCACTCAACCTGGAAATCGAACCATTTGATGAGAACCGTGTGAAAATCAAACACAAACTCTCATATGTTCGCCCGACTAACCGCGGGAAAATTTCCGAAGAAGACACCACCGAAACGCCGATGTATGTCAATCGCGGTGGTCGCCTGACTATTCTGCAGGAAGACCAGGGACAATTACTGACTCTTGCCGGTGAACCTGACGGAAAACTCCGCGCAGCAGGTCATTAATACGTTATTAATAAACTGATTATTTATCTCATCACTGAATATCTTTATATAGTGAGGACTTATTATGTCTCAGAACTTAGACGCAACCGCAATTAATCAAATCCATGCCCTTATTTCTGCTCAGGGTGTTAATGAAATTATCAGTAAGATTGGTGCCGATGCTGTGGCATTGCCTGAGAATTTCCGCATTCATGATCTGGAAAAATTTAATTTAAATCGCTTCCGTTTCCGTGGTGCGCTTTCCACTGCCAGCATCGATGACTTTACCCGTTATTCTAAAGATCTTGCAGATGAAGGCACCCGCTGCTTTATCGATGCCGATAATATGCGTGCCGTCAGTGTGCTTAACCTGGGTACTATTGATGAACCAGGTCACGCAGATAACACCGCCACTCTCAAGCTAAAAAAGACAGCACCGTTCTCTGCTCTGTTGTCTGTTAATGGCGAGCGTAACTCCCAGAAGTCACTGGCAGAATGGATTGAAGACTGGGCGGACTACCTTGTGGGCTTTGATGCTAATGGTGACGCTATTCAGGCAACAAAAGCAGCTGCGGCAGTCCGTAAAATCACGATTGAAGCAAACCAGACCGCTGATTTTGAAGACAATGACTTCAGCGGCAAACGCTCCCTGATGGAGTCTGTCGAAGCGAAAACCAAAGACATTATGCCAGTGGCATTTGAATTCAAATGCGTTCCGTTTGAAGGCCTGAAAGAACGTCCGTTTAAATTACGCCTCAGCATTATCACTGGCGATCGTCCTGTACTGGTTCTGCGCATTATTCAGCTGGAAGCAGTGCAGGAGGAAATGGCTAACGAATTTCGTGATCTGCTTGTTGAGAAATTCAAAGACAGCAAAGTAGAAACCTTTATTGGTACTTTCACCGCCTGATTTCATTACTGCAAATACCCCTGCGGGGGCATTTATGGAAACGTAATTAACTCAATAATCACCGGATGGTGAGGGCTTCCTTTTACCAGAATTCAGCGTGGTGCAGCACATTTACGTGGAGAACAAAATGTCATTTATTAAAACTTTTTCCGGGAAGCATTTTTATTATGACAGGATAAATAAAGACGACATCGTGATTAACGATATCGCGGTTTCCCTTTCAAATATCTGTCGCTTTGCAGGACATCTTTCACACTTCTACAGCGTCGCCCAACATGCGGTGCTTTGCAGCCAGCTGGTGCCACAGGAATTTGCTTTTGAAGCGTTAATGCATGATGCAACAGAAGCGTATTGCCAGGACATCCCCGCGCCACTGAAACGCCTTCTTCCTGACTATAAACGGATGGAAGAAAAAATAGACGCCGTAATCCGTGAGAAATACGGGTTACCCCCGGTTATGAGCACGCCTGTGAAATATGCCGATCTCATTATGCTGGCAACCGAACGCCGCGATCTCGGGCTTGATGATGGCTCTTTCTGGCCTGTACTGGAAGGTATCCCGGCGACAGAGATGTTCAAAGTTATTCCACTGTCACCAGGCCATGCCTACGGGATGTTTATGGAACGTTTTAACGAGTTATCGGGGTTACGCAAATGCGCATGAATGTTTTCGAAATGGAAGGGTTTCTTCGCGGGAAATGTGTACCGCGAGATCTGAAAGTGAATGAAACAAATGCTGAGTATCTGGTGCGTAAATTCGATGAAGTACGTGCTGAGGCTCGCAACGAGGGTATTAACTATACCGCAAGCCGTCTTGCTGCTGCTTTCAATCACGGATTTATCAATAAGCCTTTGGCTGAAGTTTTCGACGTTACACGCATGATTCTGTCAGCGAAAGAAGAGTTAGCTAATGAATCGCATCCGATTGATGGCCTGTCTGGTGAATATGCGGAGAAATCCCTTGAAGAATGGGCGGAACGGCTTCGCAAAGGAGGCAATCAGTGACTGGACATGCAGCAATCCTCGACATGTGCTGTGGCAGTCGCATGTTCTGGTTCGATAAAAATGACGAACGGGCGATATTCAGCGATATCAGAAAGGAAGAGCATACATTGTGCGATGGGCAACTCCTGATTATCAGTCCTGACCTGATAGCTGATTTTCGTGCATTACCATTTGCAGACGCATCTTTTTCGGTGGTTGTATTCGACCCTCCGCATCTTGAGCGTGTTGGTGATAACGCCTGGATGGGGAAAACAATAACAGCTCTCATTACTCTAGAAAATCTCGCATTAGCTTTAACCGGAAAGTCAGACCTGCCAGTGGAGCTACGGCTGCGAAATGTTGAGATCAAGGTGAAATAGCATGAATTCTATTACCAAAGAACGTATCGAATTATTCATTAAAAATCCGCTTGAAAACAGACTTACCCGTGGCGAGCAAATGGAACTAGCACAAATAGCTTTGGCTTCTCTTGATAAAAAGCCGGTGGCATGGATGCTGAGTAAAAGTGTAGTTGCACTTACCAACAAAAATGGTGGAACGCCTCTCTACCTAGCTCCTCCCGTAATGACCATCACAAATGAACGAATATCTTATGAATTATTCATGGAAAAGCGTTTCGGTGACTCAGTAGATCGTCGGAGAGCCAAAAACAGCGATAACGAGTACATGGCATGGGATATGGCTCTCGGCTGGGTTGTCTGGCAGCAACGCGCTGGAATGAGTCTTTCAACTGCACAACCGCAGAAGGTGAACTAATGAACAACTTAATGACAACAAAACAAGTTGCCGAATTCTGTGGCGTTTCAGTATCGACAGTTCTTCGCTGGAACAGCGTAAACCGGAGAACTGGCCAGAAGTACAGACCTGATTTTCCAGATCCTGATATTAAATCATGCCCAAATAAATGGGCGTCACGCAAGATTTACAGGTTTGCAGGAGTTATTGAATGACGTATGTGAACAGACACGTCTATGGCACGGTAAGCGTCTGTCTGAGCGATACAGGCACGGACGTTGCTATCCACAAGCATTAATTATCAGGAAACGGGGACCGCTCCCCAAGCATGATGTATTGAAACGAAGACATTTACACAATGATAGAAAAAATCTAAAATAATGATTCAACTCAAAGAGTTGATGTACATAAAATGCCTCACCAGCCTAGGTGAACATTTTCATGGGTGGGAAAAAACATGATGTGGACCACACTTCCCCCTCTAAAATGAGGGGAAAGAGTATGGTTTTGTTGTACACTAAAGGCCATATGGTTTTTTATTATGTTTGGATAAGATAAATGAATGTAATAGCATTTAATGAAATAGAATCGAGCATCGCCGCCAATGATCAGGTTGATTCTATCTGCATTGAATTAACAACATTTAATCAAGATAATGTCATTTCATTTGAAAGTAAAAAGAAAAATAAAGAAATTCTTGATGCATTTTTTGAAATAATAAATACTGATATAGTTTTCGACTAGGTAATTAGCAATGGCTGAAGTAGCAAAAAAAACTCCACAAAAGCTGAATGAAAAAAAAGGCTCAACATCGGCATCATCACTTGAGATTGTGAATTCACGACAATCAAAAGATATTTATCTTGGATTGTGTGGATATGTTGGATGTGGCATGAGAACGATAAACAAAATTATCGAAGAGATATCCAAAGAATGGGGGTATAATGTTGTACACATCCGCATAAGTGCGCTTATGGAAAACCCATTATATTTTGAGCCAGCAGCACTGAAGGTATCCGAAAGCACACAAGTTAATAGACATTTAAAACTCCAGGATATTGCCAATAAACTTCGTAAACATTACAAAAAAAATGAGTTGCTTGCAGAAGCTGCTATTGCAGCAATCGCAGCAGAGAAAAATAATATTGATCATAATAATGATTATAATAATGATGAATATAAAGGTACTGTCTTCATCATTGATCAATTCAAAAGGCCGGAAGAAATAGAGTTATTCAGAGTTATATATCAGCATAATTTCTATTTGTTAGGAGTTTTGCGCGATTTAGATTACCGAATTCAGAATCTCATTGATGACGAATCGACAAAGAACGACCTTCATTTAATTATCAATATTGATAATAAATCCTCTGATCCGTATGGACAAAGAACCGGGGAAACCATTCTTGATTCAGATTTTTTTATTAAAAATAACTTCAGCCAAAAAAGTGAATTAAAGAAGAAGATTGATCGGTTTTTCGGTCTTATTCATGGCAAAAATGGTTTAACACCAACTTTTAACGAGAAAGGTATGTATGCTGCCTTTTCAACATCATTACAATCAGCTTGTTTATCACGTCAAGTAGGGGCTGCACTGTTTGATGATGAAGGGAATTTGCTTGCCGTGGGTAAGAACGACGTACCTAAAGCTGGTGGCGGGTTGTATAGCAGTGATGATTTTGATAACGATCATCGATGCGTTCACAAAAGTGGTAAGTGTTATAATGATGCAAACAAGCTAAAAATTAAAGACCGTATAAAAAGCATATTATCAACCGAAGTAAGAACTGTATTAGGTATTTCCGCAGGACAAACTGTTGCCGATATTAATATAACACGACTTCTAAACAAATTAGATAATATTGCAGAAGGCATTTACAAAGACAGCAAAATATCAAGTGTAATGGAATACTCCAGATCAATTCATGCTGAAATGGACGTCATTACATCAATGGCTAGAAAACAAAACGGCGATACTAAAGATAAAATTCTTTTTACGACAACCTATCCCTGCCACAACTGTGCAAGGCATATTGTCGCAGCTGGAATAAAAAAAGTAGTATATATAGAGCCATTTGATAAAAGCCTTGCTCTTGATCTGCATAATGATGCAATAACAAAGAACGAAGAATCTTCCAAAGTAATATTTTGTGATTTTGAGGGGGTATCACCCCGCCGCTACCATAAATTTTTCAGACCAACGGATGAACGTAAAGATGATAAAACAGGGGCTGCAAATAAATTTAATGCTCGCTACAAAAATCATATAGATGTTCAATATCTTGATGATTATAGAAAGTATGAGACTGTTGTAGCTAAGAAATTTATAAACGAGATTGCTAAACCAGAGTCTCAGCCATAACTGTTTCCACTCCTTATTTCTGTAAGGATAAGGAGTGGTGTTTTTATAAGTATAATGACCGTCTCTTCATAAATCGGCAAATCGAAATATCAGCAACCAGTTAATTATAATCCAAGAATCATTACTATTTTCTTACTCTGTATGTCTATTCATTATTCAATAGGCTGTCTGTTGGAACCTAAATTAGTGTAAGTAAGAATCGAATCAACCCTATCCCACCATGCCTGATAGGCTTTACGCTGTTCTTCTAGATAATCGCTCTTATCATAAACTTGCCATACCCCTGGCAGTTTATGACCGAGCATTATTTCAGCAATATGAGGCGCAGTAAGATCAGAAAAGTTTGTTCGTGCTGTTCGTCTCAAATCATGAAGAGACCAATGAGGAAATTGATACCCCAAACGCCGCCATGCGTACTGCATTAAATTGTAAGGCAGCGACTGCAATGATGTCCGACCAACTGGCTCCTTGCTTCCTTCCTTGGTAAAAAGCATATCGGAACCGTTGTTCATAGAGATAACGTATTTTATAAGCTCTTCAACCGGTTCAATAATGGGGCGCTTTAGCGGTTCGCCTGTTATATCACCTGTCTTATGTCGTTCTGGCGGTACAGTCCATACCTTATTAATGAAATCAAAATCATCCACCCTGGCAGTAATCAGCTCTGAACTACGACAGCCGAAATGCAGCAATAGTTTAATGAAGGCCCGGTATTTGGGAACCATTCGAGAACCATCGATCGCAGCATAAAGAATTTTAATTTCATCGTGTGTCAGAAACCGTTTCTTCTGACCTTTACGGATATCCATATCTTTCCCCGTGATGTCCGACAGCGGGCGAGTTTCAATAAACTTTCTCTTATACGCCCAGACATGGACCTGCTTTGCGTTAATTAGCAATCGGTCTGCTATTGCTGGAGTCTTAGTGCTAAGAGGCTCCAGGACCTCTAACCAATCATGCAATGTAGCTGCATCGTGAGGGATACTCCCGATTTTAGAGAACAGATGCAGTTCAAATGAGCGGAGTATCTGCTCAGAACCTTTTTTATTTTTTACACAATATGCTTCATACCAGGCACGGATCACAGACTCTACCGTCATGGCTTCAGTAGCTTTGCGTTTTTCTGCCTGCCTGACCAATCGTGGATTGCGGTTTGACTCAAGTTCACCACGAAGACGGATAACTTCTTCTCTGGCCTCTTTTAATCCAGTTGCCGGGTAAGTTCCGATATCAAGTCGCTCGCCTTTCCCTGCCCATTGATAACGATATTGGAACACTACGCGACCTTTCGGTGATACTCTGACAGACAGACCATCACGATCTGATTTAACCAAAACCTTATCGCGTTCCTTTCCAACGACTGAACGCAACCACGCATCAGACAGCGCCATTACTCACCTTGTACAAATCGCAAAATATCTCTGCTGCTTTGTACATTATGTACAAGCATATGTACAGATTTTTGATGAAAGCAACCTGATCGATTTAAAGTTACATGAAAGAAATTTCAATTAAAGAGGAAACATAATAGCATGTATTTAAACGAGTTATATGGATTAACCTCAATTAGCCGAAAGGACTTTGAAAGAGTAGAAGAGCTTTAATTTGGGTTTAATTATTGGGGTGAGAAATAATGGCAAAAGTGCGGCGCTTCGCCACCTCTTGCAAATAAGGAGACAACGTCATAATTCTTTCTTCTTGAGTAAGCGGCATCGCGCCGCGCTTGTTGAAAACGAAAAATTGCGGCTATTTTACCCATCAACGGGGGGGAGGCAATCAGTGTTTACACAGGAGCTGCTCCAGTTCGTGCAACGAAGAAACGGTCCAGGTGGGCGCGATGCCTTCTGGTTGCTCGCGATGGTGCGCATTCAGCCAGCAGGTCGCAAGCCCGGCGTTGATGCCACCGAGAATATCGGACTCGGCAGTGTCGCCAACCATCAGCACGCGTGAACGGTCAGGATTGCCCGCCTGTTCCAGCGCATAATCGAAAATTTTCTTATTCGGTTTGGCAACGCCAACTTCTTCGGAAATCACCAGCAAATCGAAGTAATCACGCAGGCCCGTGCGTTCCAGACGCACTTGCTGCAAGGCGCTAAAGCCGTTGGTGATGATGCCGATTTTGGCGTTGCCACGAATGGCGTTAAGCAGAGAAACCGCGCCCGGCAGCGGCGTGCAGATTTCCGCCATCGCATTAATAAAGGCATCGTTAAGCAAGCCTGCTTCAACTTTCAGCCGTTCGGCCCAGCTCTCGAAACGCCCGTGCTGAAGCTGTAATGAAGTGATCGCGCCGTTTTGATAATCCACCCACAGTGGTTTGTTAACGGCCTGATAGTCCTGAAAATCTTCAGCGGTAAAGGTGACGCTGTAATCAAGAAACATCCGCTGCAGGCCGGTGAATGAGTCAAAGGTAAACAGCGTTTCATCGGCATCAAAGAAAATCCAGTCCCACTTCATTATTCCACCTTGTCTTACATACTGATTGGCAACGCCATGATGATGGCGTCTTCGCGACCGTCCGTGGTGGGGTAGTAATTGCGGCGAATCGTCGCCTCGTTAAAGCCTAAACTTTCGTACAGGGCAATGGCGGCAGCATTTGAGGCACGGACTTCCAGCCAGAGAGTCGCCACGCCGCGTTTTTCCAGTTCGTCGATCAGATGTTCCAGCAGCACCCTTCCCAATCCCTGACGCTGATAGTCAGGATCGACCGCAATATTGAACAATGTAGCTTCATCCAGCACCACTTGCGTAATCGCAAACGCCGCCATTTTGCCGTTTTGCGTTAACTGAAAGTTGAGATAACGCTCGCCCTGGTTGCTGGCAAAGGTTTTTTCACTCCACGGAAAGGCGTGGGCGCGTTGTTCAATGTGGTAAGCCGCTGGTAAATCAGTCGTTTCGAGGGAAGAAATCGTGTTCATATGTGCAAATCTGTTGCCATAACGCGGCGCGTGCCGTTGGGTTTGCCCGTAATTCGGTGAGCGCCGGTGATGCCACCTGAGCGCCTTCCAGTGATAGCGGTTCGTCAGTACCCAACCGCCAGCTGTTGCAGCGACTGCCTTGCGGCAGCATCGCGATTTTTTCTGGCGTCAGTTGCAGCACTTGATCGGGGCTGACGGTTAATGCGCGCAGAACATCGCTCACTAAAGGATCGGTCAGGGCGGGAAGATCGTTTGCCACCATCACCAGACGGACGTGTGCCGGGATCGCAATGGCAATCTCCCCCTGCAACGCGCCAGGGCGACGCAGCGACCACTGGGTAATGCCCAGTTGCTGTAACTGCCAGTCTCGTCGGGATGTCATAGCGAATCGCTCCTGTTGTCAGGGGCGCAAATATAGCAAATTCGTCGATACCGCGCCAACATATGGCTATAATCGCCGCCAGTATCAATTGAGGAGCATTCCATGTCTGCATTTACCCCGGCAAGTGAAGTCTTGCTGCGTCACAGTGATGATTTCGAACAAAGCCGTATTCTGTTTGCCGGAGACTTACAGGATGACCTGCCCGCGCGTTTAGATACCGCGGCCAGCCGTGCTCATACCCAGCAATTCCACCACTGGCAGGTATTAAGCCGCCAGATGGGGGATAACGCCCGTTTCAGTCTGGTCGCCACGGCGGATGACGTCGCAGATTGCGATACGCTGATTTACTACTGGCCGAAGAACAAACCGGAAGCCCAGTTCCAGTTGATGAATTTACTTTCTCTGCTACCAGTGGGGACAGATATTTTTGTCGTTGGCGAGAACCGCAGCGGCGTGCGCAGCGCCGAGCAGATGCTGGCAGATTATGCGCCGTTGAATAAAGTCGACAGCGCTCGTCGCTGTGGCCTCTATTTTGGTCGTCTGGAAAAACAGCCAGTATTTGATGCGGATAAATTCTGGGGCGAATACAGCGTCGATGGCCTGACGGTCAAAACGCTGCCTGGCGTGTTTAGCCGCGACGGTCTGGATGTCGGTAGCCAGTTGCTGCTCTCGACGTTAACCCCGCACACGAAAGGTAAAGTGCTGGATGTCGGCTGTGGCGCGGGGGTGCTTTCAGTTGCCTTTGCGCGCCATTCGCCGAAAATTCGTCTCACCTTGTGCGATGTCTCTGCCCCGGCGGTAGAAGCCAGCCGCGCAACACTTGCGGCCAACGGTGTTGAAGGTGAAGTCTTTGCCAGCAACGTCTTTTCCGAGGTGAAAGGTCGTTTTGATATGATCATCTCCAACCCGCCGTTCCACGATGGGATGCAAACCAGCCTGGATGCGGCGCAAACGCTGATTCGCGGCGCGGTGCGTCATCTTAATAGCGGCGGCGAGCTGCGAATTGTAGCGAACGCCTTCCTGCCTTACCCGGACGTGCTGGATGAGACATTTGGCTTCCATGAAGTTATCGCGCAAACCGGGCGCTTCAAGGTGTATCGCGCCATTATGACCCGCCAGGCGAAGAAAGGTTAAGTATCCCGCCGAATACTGTGTCGGATGCGGCGTAAACGCCTTATCCGACCTACAAAACCTGCACGTTAGCCCTTCGTAGGCCAGATAAGACGCGCCCGCGTCGCATCTGGCATCTGCACCCAAATACCGTGTCGGATGCGGCGTGAACGCCTTATCCGACCTACAAAACCTGCACGCTAGTTTCCTGATGGACATTTTTCCAGCAATTACACCTCCGGCGATAATTAACTATTGACGAAAAGCTGAAAACCACTAGAATGCGCCTCCGTGGTAGCAATTCTTTTTAAGAATTGATGGTATGCGAAGGTGGCGGAATTGGTAGACGCGCTAGCTTCAGGTGTTAGTGTCCTTACGGACGTGGGGGTTCAAGTCCCCCCCCTCGCACCAAAAACCACGTTGATATTGCTCGCACTGGGCGAAGGTGGCGGAATTGGTAGACGCGCTAGCTTCAGGTGTTAGTGTTCTTACGGACGTGGGGGTTCAAGTCCCCCCCCTCGCACCAAACGAGGCGATATCAAAAAAAGTAAGATGACTGTGCGAAGGTGGCGGAATTGGTAGACGCGCTAGCTTCAGGTGTTAGTGTCCTTACGGACGTGGGGGTTCAAGTCCCCCCCCTCGCACCAATTATCTTTACTTCCTTTCTTGTTTCTTCCTTGATTTTTCATCCCTGATTCAAATTCATTATCATCAGCATGATGCCAGCAATAAGCGCCAGGCACGATGGTAGCAAAACGTAATGCCGTAACTGTTTGTGATACAGCATCACCGGCGTCAATACTAATCCCATCAGAATGACAATCCGCCATTGATCAGGCGATAAATCCGCATACATCAGCCCTGCAATCAGCAATCCTGGCAGCAACACTCCCCAGCCACTGCCCAGCGTACGTTGCAACATGGTTTCATCTCTTTCATTGATAATGATAACCAATATCATATGATAATTTTTATCATTTGCAAGCCAGAGAAATCCCTTGCTATCGGATAAACCTATCGCTAGGATTAGCAATCATTATCATTTAGATTACTATCCCGATTATGGCCTATCGTTCCGCACCGCTCTATGAAGATGTTATCTGGCGAACGCATCTCCAGCCACAGGATGCTGGGCTTGCACAAGCCGTACGTGCGACGATCGCCAAACATCGTGAACATTTGCTGGAGTTTATCCGCCTGGATGAACCCGCTCCGCTTAACGCCATGACGCTGGCGCAATGGTCATCACCGAATGCGCTAAGTTCTCTACTCGCGGTCTATTCCGATCATATCTATCGCAACCAACCAACGATGATCCGCGAGAACAAACCGCTGATCTCGCTATGGGCACAATGGTATATCGGCCTGATGGTGCCACCATTAATGCTGGCGCTACTGACGCAGGAAAAGGCATTAGATGTGTCGCCGGAACATTTCCATGCTGAGTTTCACGAAACCGGCCGTGCCGCCTGTTTCTGGGTCGATGTGTGTGAAGATAAAAACGCAACACCACATTCGCCGCAGCAGCGAATGGAAACGTTAATCAGCCAGGCGCTGGTTCCGGTTGTGCAGGCACTAGAAGCGACCGGAGAGATCAACGGCAAACTTATCTGGAGTAATACCGGTTATTTGATCAACTGGTATCTCACTGAGATGAAGCAACTGCTCGGCGAGGCGACGGTTGAATCGCTGCGCCATGCCCTCTTTTTTGAGAAAACGCTTTCTACCGGTGAAGATAATCCACTCTGGCGTACCGTGGTACTGCGCGACGGCCTGCTGGTGCGCCGCACTTGCTGCCAGCGTTATCGCTTACCGGATGTGCAGCAATGTGGCGATTGTACGCTGAAATGAAAGCACTGCCGGGGAAGTAAACCCGGCATAATGCGGATTAATAGGGATGCAACACATTACTTGCTTCGCAATGCCGCATACATAACAGAATATCTGCGGCCTCCAACAACCCTGCATCAGAACTGACGCCCAGTTTCGACATCACATTAAATTTATGTGCACGGATCGTTTTGATATTGCGTTTAAGCTGCTCGGCAATTTGTGTCATTGAGTAGCCACGCGACATAAAGCGCAATATTTCTCTCTCCGTCGGGCTTAGCGTCCGGCTTTGGTTAATGTACCACTGATTGTTCAGTCGGTCGGTCGCCTGACGTACACCATTTAATGACAAAAAGAGTTCCTGATGAAAAATCTCCAGCGTTGACGCTTTACTTAATACACCGTCCAGCGGTGATGGCGACAATGAACCAATCAGCCGAGCTTCAATATCATCATCCGCAATAACTAAACGCCGGGTACGCGGAAACTTAATCGCCAGTTCAGTCAGGCAAGATAATCCCTCTCTGCGCTCACTTCTCATGGCAGAAAAAGAAAAAATGACCGCCGCAAACGAGATCCGCGACATGGCATCCTGAAATGACTCCTGACTGGTATAGGTATGGAGCTTATAAGGGTTACCCGCAAACTTTCTGAATAAACTCTCAATACCGATACTGCTCATGACGCATTTTTCTATGAGTGCGACATTTCTCTTCTTAATTCGGCTGTGTTCCATTCTGCGGCATCTCCATAAACAGAAGGCAAGTTAAGTTCTCTTGCACCCTGCGCGCTATTTATCCATGCATACATTTCAGCGTTGCTGTGAATTGCCAGTCGACGCATCGCACTGTTTTTTTGGGCGCTGATAGTTTTATTACTTTTCTTAAGCAACGAAGCTATCTGGTTGATGCCCCATCCTTTACCTAATAGCCGCAGTACCTTGCGCTCTGAAAGAGTGAGAATGACGGAGCGATAGCTAAAATCATGAGTTTCAGTCATTGCCGGAGAGGTCAGCATGGCGCTGATACGCTCTGCGTGCGTATTGCCGGAACGTACGGTCTTGACCAGATTCTCAATGGGTTCAACATCAGACAATAACGTCGCCGTAGGGCACATGAGCAATTCTACTGCCTGGGAATACCAGGAGCGTGACACCATGAAAACCCAGTGAATTTCCCGATATTGTGAGATTAAAGAATAATAATGTTCACAAACAGAACGTGGATCTTCACTTTCACCGGCTAAATCAGCAATGACTAATCCGGAACGACGTAATTGTAATAAGGTAAGGTCCTCCGCAGAGGCGCTGGATATTATTTCATATTCAGGGAAGTGAGTCCTCATGACCTCTTTTAACCCTGCTTGCATAACAGGTATTTTACTGATAACAATTCCATTTTTGCAGCATCCTGGCAACATATTTCCTCCACATCCACTGTCTAAAAATCATGATGGTTTATTCAGGATATTCATTCCTTAAATGTTTCCAGCAAATTAATAGATTAAGCGAATAAATTATCCTTAGCATTCACTTTCATATCAGCATACTCCTGCTGCACAACAACTCCACTGCATGTGTCAGAAGGTTAGCATCAAATGATAACCTGGTGAAATAGCCTGGAGACATTTAAAATATCTACATTAAGTTGTTAGGAATACTTAATGAAAAACAGAAATCACATTCATTTAATTTATAATTAAATGATATCCCTTCCCGCAGAATGAAAAATCACAAAACCAATATTTATTCAATGAAATCTGATGGTTTTAACTTGTTAACATTAAAAAACGTGCCCGGTTATCTATTATCCTGATTCGTAAAGGCCAAACAATAAATTCATTATAGTGATAATATTCATGTGATAGTTTGTTTGCGGCGAGAGATAATTCGCTTTTTATCACCGAGATTGTCCCGATAACCAGGATTAATCAGCGCAATTTTGATCTTAACCTACCGCAAAACAACCGTGCTTCATGATACAAATGGATTCTCATTATCTGAACAATACGCAGCACGTCTATGACAAAGGGCGAGTTATGCAAACTGAGCAACAGCGAGCCGTAACACGGCTTTGTATCCAGTGTGGATTATTTCTTTTGCAACATGGTGCGGAAAGCGCGTTGGTTGATGAGCTTTCCTCACGACTGGGTCGGGCGTTGGGGATGGACAGCGTCGAAAGTTCTATCTCTTCGAACGCCATAGTGCTGACAACCATTAAAGATGGGCAATGCCTGACATCGACACGTAAAAATCAAGATCGCGGCATTAATATGCATGTGGTGACTGAAGTCCAGCACATTGTGATTCTGGCGGAGCACCATCTGCTGGATTACAAAGGCGTAGAGAAACGATTTAGCCAAATTCAGCCATTACGTTACCCAAGATGGCTGGTAGCCTTAATGGTTGGCCTTTCTTGTGCCTGTTTCTGTAAACTCAATAAAGGTGGCTGGGATGGTGCCGTCATCACCTTCTTTGCCAGTACGGCCGCGATGTATATCCGCCAGCTGCTGGCACAACGTCATCTTCATCCACAAATCAACTTTTGCCTTACCGCTTTCGCCGCCACCACCATTTCCGGATTGCTTTTGCAACTCCCCACTTTCAGCAATACCCCCACCATTGCGATGGCCGCCAGCGTTCTGCTGCTGGTGCCGGGATTTCCGTTGATAAATGCCGTCGCCGATATGTTTAAAGGCCACATCAATACCGGACTGGCACGCTGGGCGATCGCCAGTCTGCTGACACTGGCTACCTGCGTCGGCGTGGTGATGGCACTGACGATTTGGGGGCTACGCGGATGGGTGTGATCGAGTTTCTGTTTGCATTGGCGCAGGATATGATCCTCGCCGCCATTCCAGCGGTCGGCTTTGCGATGGTGTTCAACGTTCCCGTTCGGGCATTACGCTGGTGTGCGCTGCTTGGCGCGATTGGTCATGGTTCACGAATGATCTTAATGACCAGCGGGCTGAATATTGAGTGGTCAACCTTTATGGCTTCTATGCTGGTCGGCACCATTGGTATTCAATGGTCGCGCTGGTATCTGGCACATCCGAAAGTGTTTACCGTGGCGGCCGTTATCCCTATGTTCCCGGGCATATCGGCTTATACCGCAATGATTTCGGCGGTAAAAATCAGCCAGTTAGGTTACAGCGAACCGTTGATGATTACCCTGTTAACCAACTTTCTTACAGCTTCATCGATTGTTGGTGCGTTATCCATCGGTCTTTCCATTCCTGGATTATGGTTGTACCGCAAGCGCCCTCGCGTATAAAATTGCCTCGCTTAAAGCACGCGGATGAGAGACAGCCTCCTCTCCTCCGTGTGTTACTATAAAAGTTATCTCCCTTCTCGTTCATCGTTCCATATTTGAGAAACAGTATGTCTTCCAGAGTTTTGACCCCGGACGTCGTTGGTATTGACGCCCTGGTACACGATCACCAAACCGTTCTGGCAAAAGCTGAAGGCGGTGTGGTTGCCGTATTTGCTAACAATGCCCCGGCGTTTTATGCCGTCACGCCTGCACGCCTGGCTGAACTGCTGGCGCTGGAAGAAAAGCTGGCGCGTCCGGGAAGCGATGTCGCTCTGGACGATCAACTCTATCAGGAACCGCAAGCCGCTCCCGTTGCTGTACCCATGGGGAAATTCGCCATGTATCCGGACTGGCAACCCGATGCCGATTTTATCCGCCTGGCGGCGCTATGGGGTGTGGCGCTAAGAGAGCCGGTGACTACCGAAGAACTGGCCTCATTCATTACCTACTGGCAGGCGGAAGGTAAAGTCTTTCACCATGTGCAGTGGCAACAAAAACTGGCGCGCAGCCTGCAAATCGGTCGTGCCAGCAACGGCGGACTGCCGAAACGAGATGTGAATACGGTCAGTGAACCTGACAGCCAAATTCCACCAGGATTCAGAGGGTAACGATGAAAAACGTTGGCGACCTGATGCAACGCCTGCAAAAAATGATGCCTGCCCATATCAAACCTGCATTCAAAACGGGTGAAGAACTACTGGCCTGGCAGAAAGAACAAGGAGCGATCCGCTCCGCCGCTCTCGAACGTGAAAATCGGGCGATGAAAATGCAGCGCACCTTTAACCGCTCCGGTATTCGTCCACTGCATCAGAACTGCTCCTTTGAGAACTATCGCGTTGAGTGTGAAGGGCAGATGAATGCGTTAAGCAAAGCGCGCCAGTATGTCGAAGAGTTTGACGGCAACATCGCCAGCTTCATCTTTTCTGGTAAGCCAGGAACCGGCAAAAACCATCTGGCGGCGGCAATCTGCAACGAGCTGCTGCTACGCGGTAAATCCGTATTGATCATCACCGTGGCCGATATTATGTCGGCGATGAAAGATACCTTCAGGAATAGCGGTACCAGCGAAGAACAACTGCTTAACGATCTGAGCAACGTTGATCTGCTGGTGATCGATGAGATCGGCGTGCAGACCGAATCGAAATACGAAAAAGTGATCATCAACCAGATCGTCGATCGCCGCTCTTCTTCCAAACGCCCAACAGGGATGCTGACCAACAGTAATATGGAAGAGATGACCAAGTTGCTGGGCGAACGCGTGATGGACCGTATGCGCCTGGGTAACAGTTTGTGGGTGATCTTCAACTGGGATAGCTACCGTAGCCGTGTAACAGGTAAAGAGTATTAATCCCCGTTTCTGGCGGTATACTGCGACACAATTCCACCTTGAGTAATGATGATGAAAACTGTTAAACATCTTCTGTGCTGTGCCATTGCCGCCTGCGCATTAATTTCCACCGGGGTGCATGCTGCGTCCTGGAAAGATGCGCTCTCCAGCGCCGCCAGCGAACTTGGCAACCAAAACAGTACGACACAGGAAGGCGGTTGGTCGCTCGCGTCATTAACTAACTTGCTTAGCAGCGGAAACCAGGCCTTAAGCGCAGATAACATGAACAATGCCGCAGGCATTCTGCAATACTGCGCGAAGCAAAAGCTGGCTTCGGTAACCGATGCCGAAAACATCAAGAACCAGATGCTGGAAAAGCTGGGCCTGAACAGTGAAGAGCAAAAAGAAGACACCAACTATCTGGACGGCATTCAGGGTTTGCTGAAAACCAAAGATGGTCAGCAACTCAATCTGGATAACATCGGAACGACTCCGCTGGCAGAAAAGGTGAAAACCAAAGCCTGCGATCTGGTGTTAAAGCAGGGGCTGAACTTCATTTCCTGAACCGCGAAACGCCGCGTTTTAGCTGTTACCCGGCTGACGCGGCTCTCTCCTGCCCTTTTCCCTGCTCCTGGACGGTTTTCCCCCTGTTACACGGGAAGCGACCGCGATCAAAAAAGTCTGTTTATAAACTAATTCCTAACAACATCGCATTTTTTTGACACTAGAATTGCAGCAATATGGCGACGCCATTACATTGTGCTTCTCAAAAAGCTTAAACGTTGGCTAAACGGCCCGGTTTAGTGAGGATCGCCCGTTGTCAGAACTACTCTCTTTCGCCCTTTTTCTCGCCTCTGTGCTGATTTACGCATGGAAAGCGGGACGTAACACCTGGTGGTTTGCAGCCACATTAACGGTGCTGGGGCTATTTGTCGTTTTAAATATCACCCTGTTTGCCAGCGACTATTTTACTGGCGATGGTATTAACGACGCGGTTCTCTATACCTTAACCAACAGCCTGACCGGTGCTGGCGTCAGCAAATACATCCTGCCGGGTATCGGCATTGTGCTGGGGCTGACAGCGGTGTTCGGTGCGCTGGGCTGGATCCTGCGCCGTCGTCGCCATCATCCGCACCATTTTGGTTACAGCCTGCTGGCGCTCTTACTGGCGCTGGGTTCGGTGGACGCCAGCCCGGCATTTCGTCAGATAACGGAACTGGTGAAATCCCAGTCACGCGATGGCGACCCGGACTTTGCGGCTTATTATAAAGAGCCGTCGAAAACTATCCCTGACCCGAAACTCAACCTGGTTTATATCTACGGCGAAAGTCTCGAGCGGACCTATTTTGATAACGAAGCTTTCCCGGATCTCACGCCTGAACTGGGCGCGTTGAAAAATGAAGGCCTGGATTTCAGCCACACGCAGCAGCTGCCAGGAACGGATTACACGATTGCGGGCATGGTGGCTTCTCAGTGCGGCATACCGCTGTTTGCCCCCTTTGAAGGCAACGCCTCCGCCTCTGTCTCCAGCTTCTTCCCGCAGAACATCTGTCTGGGCGATATCCTGAAAAACTCGGGTTATCAGAACTATTTCGTGCAGGGCGCGAATCTGCGTTTTGCCGGTAAAGATGTGTTCCTGAAGTCGCATGGCTTCGACCACTTATACGGCTCAGAAGAGCTGAAAAGCGTGGTGGCCGACCCGCACTATCGCAACGACTGGGGATTCTACGACGATACCGTTCTCGATGAAGCGTGGAAAAAGTTTGAAGAGCTTTCCCGCTCAGGTCAGCGATTCTCACTGTTTACCCTGACAGTCGATACCCATCACCCGGATGGTTTTATCTCGCGTACCTGTAACCGCAAAAAATATGATTTTGACGGTAAGCCGAACCAGTCATTCAGCGCGGTAAGTTGCAGCCAGGAGAATATCGCGGCGTTTATCAACAAAATCAAAGCGTCACCGTGGTTTAAAGATACCGTCATCGTCGTCTCTTCTGACCATTTAGCGATGAACAACACGGCGTGGAAATACCTTAATAAGCAGGATCGCAATAACCTGTTTTTTGTCATTCGTGGCGACAAGCCGCAGCAAGAGACGCTGGCAGTGAAGCGTAACACGATGGATAACGGCGCGACGGTGCTGGACATTCTCGGTGGCGATAACTATCTCGGACTTGGTCGTAGCAGTTTATCCGGGCAGTCGATGTCGGAAATCTTCCTCAATATCAAAGAGAAAACATTGGCGTGGAAGCCGGATATCATCCGCCTGTGGAAATTCCCTAAAGAGATGAAAGAGTTCACTATCGACCAGCAGAAAAACATGATTGCCTTCTCGGGTAGCCATTTCCGTTTGCCGCTGCTGTTGCGGGTTTCAGACAAGCGCGTAGAACCGCTGCCGGAAAGTGAATACTCAGCACCGCTGCGTTTCCAGCTGGCCGATTTCGCTCCACGCGACAATTTCGTCTGGGTTGACCGTTGCTACAAGATGGCACAACTTTGGGCTCCGGAACTGGCACTCTCCACCGACTGGTGTGTCTCGCAGGGGCAGCTTGGCGGTCAGCAAATTGTCCAGCATGTTGATAAAACAATGTGGAAGGGCAAAACGGCATTTAAAGATACGGTCATCGACATGGCGCGTTACAAAAGCAATGTCGATACGCTGAAAATTGTTGATAACGATATTCGCTACAAAGCCGACAGTTTCATCTTCAACGTCGCCGGTGCGCCAGAAGAGGTGAAACAGTTTAGCGGGATTTCCCGTCCGGAGTCGTGGGGCCGCTGGTCCAACGCTCAGCTGGGCGATGAAGTAAAAATCGAGTACAAGCATCCGCTGCCGAAGAAATTTGACCTGGTGATTACCGCCAAAGCATACGGCAATAACGCCAGCCGTCCTATTCCGGTACGCGTAGGCAATGAAGAACAAACTCTTGTGCTGGGCAATGAAGTAACCACCACCACACTGCATTTCGATAACCCAACCGATGCCGACACACTGGTAATTGTGCCGCCGGAACCTGTCTCAACCAACGAAGGGAATATCCTCGGACACTCGCCGCGTAAGCTCGGGATCGGCATGGTGGAAATTAAAGTTGTGGAACGTGAAGGGTAATTCCTGACTGATGTGTAGGTCGCATAAGGTGCGACCTACACACCTTCTCCGGCCTACAAAACATCATTGAGAAACAGAAAAAAACAGCGCCCAACACTTCCCCGGACGCTGCATGGCAACTTTAATAATCTCGCCTTATCAGAAAGTAATTACACCCTTAATCAACTCACGATTGTTAATCACATCGCGCTCGTAGGTTTCTGCCAGCGTGGCGAACGGATAGCGATGGGTTAACATCATGTCGGCAGTGATTTTCCCTTCTGCCATCAGTCGACCGACTTTAGCGAAATCTTCCGGCGTGGCGTTGCGGCTGCCCATCATCGTCGTTTCTTTTTTATGGAATTCCGGATCGGAAAACTGCAACTCACCTTTAAACAGGCCGACAAATACCACCGTGCCGCCGTGACGAATCAGATTCACGGTGTTATTCATCGCATGTTGATTACCTGTCGCGTCGATCACTTTCTGCGCCAGCGAACCACCAAACTGCGCCCGTAGCTGCGCGTCAAAATCTTCGGCTGACGGGTCCAGTACAGGTAATTCCAGACGCGTTGCCACATGTTCACGGCGCGCTGGACTGGTATCCGCCACCACCACCTGTGCGCCATCGGCTTTAGCGATTGCCGCCGCGCCCAGACCGATTGGCCCCGCCCCGACCACCAGCACCTGCTCGCCGGGAGCAATGGCTGCGCGACGCACCGCATGAGCGCTAATAGCGAAAGGTTCAATCAATGCTGCCGCCTGCGGGTCAATACCGTCTGCGGGCAAAATGTTCGCCACCGGCACGCTCAAATACTCACTAAAACCGCCATCCTGATGCACGCCAATGACTGAAATTTTTTCACAGCAATTGGTACGCCCGCTTTTACACGCCGGGCATTGCTGACAGGCAACATAAGGGATCACAGCAACTTGCTGACCATTTTTAAGATCAGCAATATTTTTACCCAGCCCAACAATCTCCCCACATATTTCATGGCCTAAAACACGTGGATAACTAAAAAATGGTTGATTTCCACCCCAGGCATGAATATCGGTACCGCAAATCCCGACAGACTTAATTTTTATTAATGCTTCATTGTCACCCGGAATAGGTATCTCGCGTTGTTTCCAGACTAATTCTTTCGGCTGCTGGCAAATTAAAACATTCATCGTAGACATGATTCGGCTCTCCATTTTTTGTTGCCTTAGATATCAATGAAAATGAAAAATGGCAGCGGAACGGAAAATCTGTTTTGTGAAAACACACGCATAAAAATGTTTTAAATCGGGTTTTAATGGACTCACAAGGAGGAAAATATGAGTCGTTCACAAAATTTACGCCACAATGTGATTAACCAGGTCATTGATGATATGGCGCGGGGTCATATCCCTTCCCCACTTCCATCGCAAAGTGCGCTGGCGGAAATGTACAACATCAGCCGCACCACAGTGCGTCATATTCTCAGCCATTTACGCGAATGCGGCGTCTTGACGCAGGTTGGAAACGACTATGTTATTGCGCGTAAACCTGACCACGATGACGGTTTCGCCTGTACTACCGCTTCAATGAGTGAACAAAACAAAGTGTTTGAGCAGGCTTTTTTCACGATGATAAACCAGCGCCAGTTACGCCCAGGGGAAACTTTTTCTGAACTGCAACTGGCTCGGGCCGCGGGTGTCAGACCGGTGGTTGTAAGAGAATATCTTTTAAAATTCGGCCGTTATAATCTTATTCAAAGCGAAAAGCGCGGCCAGTGGAGCATGAAGCAATTCGATCAATCCTACGCCGAGCAGCTGTTTGAGCTACGCGAAATGCTCGAAACACATTCACTTCAGCACTTTCTCAACCTGCCTGATCATGATCCCCGCTGGCTGCAGGCGAAAACCATGCTCGAACGTCATCGGCTACTGCGTGACAACATCGGCAATAGCTTTCGCATGTTCTCGCAACTTGACAGAGATTTTCACTCCTTACTGCTTTCAGCTGCCGACAATATCTTTTTTGATCAATCGCTTGAGATCATCTCAGTCATCTTTCATTTTCACTATCAATGGGACGAAAGCGATCTTAAACAGCGCAATATCATTGCCGTCGATGAGCATATGACCATTCTCAGCGCTCTGATTTGCCGCAGTGACCTTGATGCCACCCTTGCGCTCCGTAACCATTTGAATTCAGCTAAACAATCAATGATTCGATCCATTAATGAGAACACGCGTTATGCTCATTAAGTACGGATTAAAAACAGCAAACTATTAGCGGGTGCACGGTTTTATCAAAAGATAAATACCGGGAAATTCCCGCTTACCTATGCTCACAATCAGTCGACTAAAAATGTTTTTGTGAGCGGTAGTAAAGTCCTAAAACTTTAACCTGCCGTTAATGTCAACCTTGCGTAATTCACAATTACGTAAACAATTAAAATTATAAATACAGGAGTCCGGCGTGGAAAAAGAAAATATCACCCTCGATCCGCGTTCTTCATTTACTCCATCTTCGTCGGCAGATATTCCCGTGCCACCAGATGGATTAGTTCAACGCAGTACCCGAATTAAACGCATTCAAACCACCGCCATGTTGTTATTATTTTTTGCGGCGGTAATCAATTATCTCGACCGCAGTTCGCTGTCGGTAGCAAATTTAACGATTCGTGAAGAATTGGGATTAAGTGCCACCGAAATCGGCGCTTTGCTCTCCGTGTTTTCACTCGCTTACGGGATTGCGCAACTTCCTTGCGGCCCACTATTGGATCGTAAAGGCCCACGCCTGATGCTGGGACTGGGGATGTTCTTCTGGTCACTGTTCCAGGCAATGTCTGGCATGGTGCACAACTTTACGCAGTTCGTGTTGGTGCGTATCGGTATGGGGATTGGTGAAGCGCCGATGAACCCATGCGGTGTAAAAGTCATTAACGACTGGTTCAACATCAAAGAGCGCGGACGCCCGATGGGCTTCTTCAACGCAGCTTCTACCATTGGCGTTGCCGTAAGCCCACCGATTCTGGCGGCGATGATGCTGGTGATGGGCTGGCGCGGGATGTTTATTACCATTGGTGTACTGGGGATTTTTCTCGCCATCGGCTGGTATATGCTCTATCGCAACCGCGAGCACGTAGAACTGACTGCCGTTGAACAAGCTTATCTCAATGCAGGTAGCGTCAATGCCCGCCGAGATCCGCTCAGTTTTGCCGAATGGCGCAGCCTGTTCCGTAACCGTACAATGTGGGGAATGATGCTCGGATTCAGTGGCATCAACTACACTGCGTGGCTGTATCTGGCCTGGCTTCCTGGTTACCTGCAAACAGCCTATAACCTGGATTTAAAAAGCACAGGGTTGATGGCGGCTATCCCTTTCCTGTTTGGGGCTGCCGGGATGCTGGTCAACGGTTACGTTACTGACTGGCTGGTCAAAGGGGGAATGGCTCCGATTAAAAGCCGTAAGATCTGCATTATTGCCGGGATGTTCTGTTCTGCCGCCTTTACGCTGGTCGTACCACAAGCGACAACATCCATGACGGCGGTTCTGCTGATTGGCATGGCACTGTTCTGTATTCACTTTGCCGGAACATCCTGCTGGGGCTTGATCCACGTCGCAGTTGCTTCTCGCATGACTGCGTCGGTGGGCAGTATCCAGAACTTTGCCAGCTTCATCTGCGCCTCTTTTGCGCCGATCATTACTGGTTTTATTGTTGATACCACCCACTCATTCCGTCTGGCACTAATCATCTGCGGTTGCGTCACCGCAGCGGGGGCACTGGCGTACATCTTCCTGGTTCGTCAGCCGATCAACGACCCACGTAAAGATTAATCTCCTTATGCCCGATAACATTTTGCTTATCGGGCATTTTCATGGCGATTAAAATGTTTCCCAGTTCTCCTCGCTATCTGCCACGGCCATTTTACGCGGCGCAGCTGGCGTCACGGTTTTTACCACAGCCGATGTTTCACGCTGCTGTTGCTGCTGTTGCTGAATCCGGAACACTGCCACAGCTTCGGTCAGGCGACTGGCCTGCTCTTCCAGCGCGGCGGCGGCAGCGGCAGATTCTTCCACCAGCGCGGCGTTCTGTTGAGTTACCCGGTCCATCTCAGCAACCGCTAAGCCAACCTGATCGATACCACGGCTCTGCTCATCAGAAGCAGAAGCAATTTCGCCCATAATGTCCGTCACGCGGGTCACGGCGCTGACAATCTCCGCCATTGTTTCCCCGGCGCTTTCGACCAGCGTAGAGCCAACATCCACTTTCCCCACCGAGTCTTCAATAAGGCTTTTAATTTCACGAGCCGCCTGAGCGCTACGCTGGGCCAGATTACGCACTTCTCCCGCAACCACCGCAAAACCGCGCCCTTGCTCACCCGCACGCGCTGCTTCAACCGCCGCGTTCAAAGCCAGAATATTGGTCTGGAAGGCAATGCCGTCAATTACGCTGATAATATCGGCGATTTTCTGCGAACTGGTGGAGATATCGCGCATAGTCTGCACCACGTTATCTACCACTTTGCCGCCCCGTTGCGCCGTTTCAGAAGCACTTAATGCCAGATGGCTGGCCTGGCGCGCATTCTCGGCGTTCTGTTTCACCGTTGCGGTCAGTTGCTCCATGCTGGCTGCCGTCTCTTCCAGCGAAGCGGCCTGTTGCTCGGTGCGCGAAGAGAGATCGTTATTGCCGGTAGCGATTTCGCTGGCACCGCTATAGATGGCATTGGCCCCGTTGCGCACATCACCGACGGTACGCATCAGCTCTCCCTGCATATGGCGCAAACTCTCTGCCAGTTGCCCCATCTCATTAGAGCCATCCACCTCAATCGGTTTCACCAGATCGCCGCCTGCAATATGACGGATGCTGTCAATCAGGCGATTCATTGGCGCTACCAGCGAGGCTTTAATACCGAACCAGACGGCGAAGATGACCGCCAGTACGACGATCATCACGCCCACCAGAATCCACATCGCCTGGCTGTAGGAGGCATTGTTATCGCTGACGGCGATATCATAGAGCCGATCGTTTTGCTCCATGTAAGCCACATACTGCTTCTCGAAACCGTCTTGATATCCCTGAGTCGGCTGATCAAAGAACTCGTTGATTTTGCCTGCACCTAACAGTTGGATCAGCTCCGCCAGCGCATTGTGATAAATATCGTAATTACGTTTGATCTCTGCCGCTGCGGCGGTGCTCTGACGCGGGTCACGCGGCAACGCTTCGTAATCCGCCCAGTTTTTTTCCGCCTGTTTCAGCGAAATACTGGCACTCTGCATCAGCTCAGCAACGGTTGAACCGCTACCAATATTATTCTGATCCATCATGTAGCGGATACCCGCGCGGTTGAGGGTGTTACGCGTCTGCAACAACGCGACCCAGCTGCCATTCAGCGTGGATTGCTGCTGGCGAATGGTTTGTAAAACAGTGAAATTTTCTTTGTCATTCTTTAAGGCATTAAAGAACAGACCGCCTGATGTCAGTTGTAAAAGGCCAAAAACGGCCAAAACCAGCAGTAAGCTGGTCACGATCTTGATACGTTTTAACATGGTTTCTCTTTCCTGTGGACCGATGCAAGATTTTCGGCCTGGAAAGCAAAAACTTTATGAAAAGGTGTAACCCGCCATCCATGGAAAAACCAGGCGCTGGTTATCAGATACTAAAAAGTTATTCATTATCGCCCGGGATGGCTTCTTGTCGGGAATTGCCCAGAGCAATAAATTCCTCTAACAGATGGGTTAACTGTTGCATTTTCTCGGCAGTAAACTGAGCTTCAATCTGCCGATAGGCTTCTTCAATCTGTGTCTGAGCGCGGTTATACAGCGCCTGCCCCTCTTTGGTTAGCGAGATATAGAGCTTCCGCTGATCATTGATCGGCTTTAATCGCAACACTAAACCGTCGCGTTCCATCCGCGTAAGGATCCCGGTCAGGCTTGGGCGCAAAATGCAGGCGCGATACGCCAGATCGTGAAAATCCATTGATGGGCTTTCCGCCAGAATACGCACGATGCGCCACTGTTGCTCAGTCAAATTATGCCGTTTAACGATTGGGCGAAAATAACTCATCGCCGCTTCTCGCGCCTGGAGCAACGCAATGGTTAGAGAGTCGTGCATTATCTTTCCCCTGAAAAATTCAAAATCATTAATATAGAAACAGTTAATCATCACGTTACCGGGACTGCGCTGCCCCTGCAATTCTTCATTTTATCAAAATTGAGCATGTTTTGTTAACTTGCTGATATTTAATATTTTATTATCTTTAAATGTAAATAGTTTGTTAATTAGATCACATTTACATCACTTACTTTTGCCAAACTACGCAATCGGGAATAAAAGTAATCATTAACATATTAATGATTAAAATGATCGAATCCGAGGAGTGGTAATGAAAGGCACTATCTTCGCCGTAGCGTTGAACCATCGCAGCCAACTTGATGCATGGCAGGAAGCGTTCCAGCAATCCCCCTACAAAGCCCCGCCTAAAACTGCGGTCTGGTTTATTAAACCGCGCAATACGGTGATTGGTAGCGGCGAACCGATTCCCTTTCCACAGGGTGAAAAGGTACTGAGCGGTGCGACTGTTGCGCTGATTGTGGGAAAAACGGCGACGAAAATACGTGAAGAAGATGCAGCAGAGTACATCGCCGGATATGCGCTGGCTAACGATGTCAGCCTGCCGGAAGAGAGCTTTTACCGCCCGGCAATCAAAGCAAAATGTCGTGATGGATTCTGCCCCATTGGCGAAACCGTGGCTCTCAGCAATGTCGATAATCTGACCATCTATACCGAGATCAACGGGCGTCCTGCCGATCACTGGAATACTGCCGATTTACAACGTAACGCCGCACAGCTGCTGAGCGCCCTGAGCGAATTTGCCACGCTGAACCCAGGCGATGCCATTCTGCTCGGCACGCCACAGGCGCGCGTGGAAATACAGCCAGGCGATCGCGTGCGTGTTCTCGCTGAAGGTTTCCCGCCACTGGAAAATCCGGTAGTGGACGAACGTGAAGTGACCACGCGCAAGAGCTTCCCAACGCTGCCACACCCGCACGGTACGCTGTTTGCCCTCGGCCTGAACTACGCCGACCACGCCAGCGAACTGGAATTTAAGCCACCGGAAGAACCGCTGGTGTTCCTGAAAGCACCGAATACCCTCACTGGCGATAACCAGACCTCCGTGCGCCCGAACAATATTGAATACATGCACTACGAAGCGGAGCTGGTGGTAGTTATTGGCAAGCAGGCGCGTAACGTCAGCGAAGCCGATGCCATGGATTATGTCGCGGGCTACACCGTGTGTAACGACTACGCCATTCGCGACTACCTGGAAAACTACTACCGCCCTAACCTGCGGGTAAAAAGCCGCGACGGACTGACGCCGATGCTTTCAACCATCGTGCCGAAAGAGGCGATCCCGGACCCGCATAATCTGACCCTTCGCACCTTCGTCAACGGCGAGTTACGCCAGCAAGGCACCACCGCCGATCTGATCTTCAGCGTGCCCTTCCTGATCGCCTACTTAAGCGAATTTATGACCCTGAATCCGGGCGACATGATCGCCACCGGCACACCAAAAGGCTTATCTGACGTGGTGCCTGGCGATGAAGTAGTGGTGGAAGTAGAAGGCGTGGGCCGCCTGGTGAACCGAATTGTGAGTGAGGATACAGCGAAATGAAAAAAGTAAATCATTGGATCAACGGCAAAAATGTCGCAGGTAACGACTACTTCCAGACCACCAATCCGGCAACGGGTGAAGTGCTGGCGGATGTGGCCTCTGGCGGTGAAGCGGAGATCAATCAGGCGGTAGCGGCAGCGAAAGAGGCGTTCCCGAAATGGGCCAATCTGCCGATGAAAGAGCGTGCGCGCCTGATGCGCCGTCTGGGCGATCTGATCGACCAGAACGTGCCTGAGATCGCCGCGATGGAAACCGCCGACACGGGCCTGCCAATCCATCAGACCAAAAATGTGTTGATCCCACGCGCTTCTCACAACTTTGAATTTTTCGCGGAAGTCTGCCAGCAGATGAACGGCAAGACCTATCCGGTTGACGACAAGATGCTCAACTACACGCTGGTGCAACCGGTAGGCGTTTGTGCGCTGGTATCGCCGTGGAACGTGCCATTTATGACCGCCACCTGGAAGGTCGCGCCGTGTCTGGCGCTGGGCAATACCGCGGTGCTGAAGATGTCGGAACTCTCCCCGCTGACCGCTGACCGCCTGGGTGAGCTGGCGCTGGAAGCCGGTATTCCGGCAGGCGTGCTGAACGTGGTACAGGGCTACGGCGCAACCGCAGGGGATGCGCTGGTTCGTCATCATGACGTGCGTGCCGTGTCGTTCACCGGCGGTACCGCCACCGGGCGCAACATCATGAAAAACGCCGGGCTGAAAAAATACTCCATGGAACTGGGCGGTAAATCGCCGGTGCTGATTTTTGAAGATGCTGATATTGAACGCGCGCTGGACGCCGCCCTGTTCACCATCTTCTCGATCAACGGCGAACGCTGCACCGCCGGTTCGCGCATCTTTATTCAGCAGAGCATCTACCCGGAATTCGTTAAACGCTTTGCCGAACGCGCCAACCGTCTGCGCGTGGGCGATCCGAACGATCCAAATACCCAGGTTGGGGCGCTTATCAGCCAGCAACACTGGGAAAAAGTCTCCGGCTATATCCGTCTCGGCATTGAAGAAGGCGCAACCCTGCTGGCGGGCGGCCCGGATAAACCGTCTGACCTGCCTGCACACCTGAAAGGCGGCAACTTCCTGCGCCCAACGGTGCTGGCAGACGTTGATAACCGTATGCGCGTCGCCCAGGAAGAGATTTTCGGGCCGGTCGCCTGCCTGCTGCCGTTTAAAGACGAAGCCGAAGGCTTACGCCTGGCAAACGACGTGGAGTACGGCCTGGCATCGTACATCTGGACGCAGGATGTCAGCAAAGTGTTACGCCTGGCGCGTGGCATTGAAGCTGGCATGGTGTTCGTCAACACCCAGAACGTGCGCGACCTGCGCCAGCCATTTGGCGGCGTAAAAGCCTCCGGCACCGGGCGTGAAGGCGGTGAGTACAGCTTCGAAGTGTTCGCGGAAATGAAGAACGTCTGCATTTCCATGGGCGACCATCCAATTCCGAAATGGGGAGTCTGATATGGGTAAGTTAGCGTTAGCCGCCAAGATCACGCACGTACCGTCGATGTATCTCTCTGAACTGCCAGGGAAAAACCACGGTTGCCGCCAGGGTGCGATCGACGGGCATAAAGAGATCAGCAAGCGTTGCCGGGAAATGGGCGTCGATACCATTATCGTTTTCGACACCCACTGGCTGGTCAACAGTGCTTATCACATCAACTGTGCAGACCATTTTGAAGGCGTCTACACCAGTAACGAGCTGCCGCATTTTATTCGTGACATGACCTACAACTACGAGGGCAATCCGGAGTTGGGGCAGCTAATTGCCGATGAAGCCTTAAAGCTCGGCGTGCGGGCAAAAGCGCACAACATTCCCAGCCTGAAACTGGAATACGGCACGCTGGTGCCGATGCGCTACATGAATGAAGACAAGCGCTTCAAAGTGGTCTCCATTTCGGCTTTCTGCACGGTTCACGATTTTGCCGACAGCCGCAAGCTGGGCGAAGCGATTCTGAAAGCGATCGAACAGTACGACGGCACCGTGGCGGTCCTTGCCAGCGGTTCGTTATCGCACCGCTTTATTGACGATCAGCGTGCAGAAGAAGGGATGAACAGCTACACCCGCGAGTTCGACCGCCAGATGGACGAGCGCGTGGTGAAGCTGTGGCGCGAAGGCCAGTTCAAAGAGTTCTGCAATATGCTGCCGGAGTACGCCGACTACTGCTACGGCGAAGGCAATATGCACGACACGGTGATGCTGCTGGGGATGCTCGGCTGGGATAAATACGACGGCAAGGTGGAGTTTATCACCGAGCTATTCCCAAGCTCCGGTACTGGTCAGGTTAACGCTGTTTTCCCGCTTCCCGCGTAAGGAACCACCATGCCGCACTTTATCGTGGAATGTACTGAAAATATTCGTCAAGAAGCCCGCTTACCTGAGCTGTTTGCCAGTGTTAACACTGCACTGGCGGCGACGGGGATTTTTCCGCTTGGGGGAATACGTAGCCGGGCACACTGGATCGATACCTGGCAAATGGCTGATGGCAAGCACGATTACGCCTTTGTGCATATGACGCTAAAAATCGGCAGCGGACGCAGTCTGGAAAGCCGTCAGGAAGTAGGCGAAATGCTGTTTGATCTGATTAAAACGCACTTCGCCTCACTGATGGAGAGCCGTTACCTGGCGCTTTCATTTGAGATTGCAGAGCTGCACCCGACGTTGAATTTCAAACAGAACAACGTACACGCGTTGTTTAAATAAATTTGCACCAGCTTCCAGGCCGGATGATAAGGCGCAGCCGCATCCGGCAATGCCACAGGATATCGCTATGTTCGATAAACACACCCACACCCTGATCGCCCAGCGTCTGGATCAGGCAGAAAAACAGCGCGAACAGATCCGCGCGATCTCCCTGGATTACCCGGAGATCACCATCGAAGACGCTTACGCGGTGCAGCGTGAATGGGTTCGACTGAAAATCGCCGAAGGCCGTACGCTGAAAGGCCACAAAATCGGCCTGACCTCGAAAGCGATGCAGGCAAGCTCGCAGATCAGCGAACCGGATTACGGCGCGCTGCTGGACGACATGTTCTTCCACGACGGCAGCGATATCCCGACCGATCGCTTTATCGTACCGCGCATTGAAGTGGAGCTGGCTTTTGTGCTGGCAAAACCACTACGTGGGCCAAACTGCACGCTGTTCGACGTTTACAACGCCACGGATTACGTGATCCCGGCACTGGAGCTGATCGACGCTCGCTGCCACAACATCGATCCGGAAACCCAGCGCCCGCGCAAAGTGTTCGACACCATTTCTGATAACGCCGCCAACGCCGGAGTGATCCTCGGCGGTCGTCCGATCAAACCAGACGAACTGGATCTGCGTTGGATCTCCGCCCTGATGTATCGCAATGGCGTGATTGAAGAAACCGGCGTCGCCGCTGGCGTGCTGAATCATCCGGCAAACGGCGTGGCCTGGCTGGCGAACAAACTCGCACCGTATGGCGTACAACTGGAAGCCGGGCAAATCATTCTCGGCGGTTCGTTCACCCGCCCGGTTCCGGCGCGTAAGGGCGACACCTTCCACGTCGATTACGGCAACATGGGCTCCATTAGCTGCCGCTTTGTTTAAGGAGAGAACGATGGAAAACAGTTTTAAAGCGGCGCTGAAAGCAGGCCGTCCGCAGATTGGATTATGGCTGGGGCTGAGCAGCAGCTACAGCGCGGAGTTACTGGCCGGAGCAGGATTCGACTGGTTGTTGATCGACGGTGAGCACGCGCCGAATAACGTGCAAACCGTGCTCACCCAGCTACAGGCGATTGCGCCCTACCCCAGCCAGCCGGTAGTACGTCCGTCGTGGAACGATCCGGTGCAAATCAAACAACTGCTGGACGTCGGCACACAAACCTTACTGGTGCCGATGGTTCAAAACGCTGACGAAGCCCGTGAAGCGGTACGCGCCACCCGTTATCCCCCCGCCGGTATTCGCGGTGTGGGCAGTGCGCTGGCCCGCGCCTCGCGCTGGAATCGTATTCCTGATTACCTGCAAAAAGCCAACGATCAAATGTGCGTGCTGGTGCAGATCGAAACGCGTGAGGCAATGAAGAACTTACCGCAGATTCTGGACGTGGAAGGAGTCGACGGCGTGTTTATCGGCCCGGCGGATCTGAGCGCCGATATGGGTTATGCCGGTAATCCACAGCACCCGGAAGTACAGGCCGCCATTGAGCAGGCGATCGTGCAGATCCGCGAAGCGGGCAAAGCACCGGGGATCCTGATCGCCAATGAGCAACTGGCAAAACGCTATCTGGAACTGGGCGCGCTGTTTGTCGCCGTCGGCGTTGACACCACCCTGCTCGCCCGCGCCGCTGAAGCGCTGGCAGCACGGTTTGGCGCACAGGCCACGACCGTTAAGCCCGGCGTGTATTAATGCCGGATGCGCTGCACTTATCCGGCCTACACTCGCACCAAACCGTAGGCCGGATAAGGCGTTTACGCCGCATCCGGCAAAAAGCCGTACCAAATCGCGGACCGGATAAGGCGTTTGTGCGCATCCGCCATAAACCTTGTCGTACCCTACAAAAATCCCATTAGAGGAAGAAAAATGAGCGACACCTCACCTGCCATACCGGAGAGTATCGATCCGGCGAATCAGCATAAAGCGCTGACTGCCGGACAACAGGCGGTTATTAAGAAGCTGTTTCGCCGCCTGATCGTCTTTCTGTTCGTGCTGTTTATCTTCTCGTTCCTTGATCGCATCAACATCGGCTTTGCCGGACTCACGATGGGACGCGACCTCGGTCTGAGCGCCACCATGTTTGGCCTCGCTACCACCCTGTTCTATGCCGCTTATGTCATCTTCGGCATTCCCAGCAACATTATGCTGAGTATTGTCGGTGCGCGGCGCTGGATCGCCACCATCATGGTGCTCTGGGGCATCGCCTCTACTGCCACCATGTTTGCCACTGGCCCCACCAGCTTGTACGTACTGCGTATACTGGTTGGCATTACCGAAGCCGGCTTTCTGCCTGGTATTCTGCTGTATTTAACCTTCTGGTTTCCGGCCTATTTCCGCGCCCGTGCCAACGCCTTGTTTATGGTAGCAATGCCGGTAACGACAGCGTTGGGCTCGATCGTTTCCGGCTACATTTTGTCGCTGGATGGCGTCATGGCATTAAAAGGCTGGCAGTGGCTGTTTTTGCTGGAAGGCTTCCCGTCGGTATTACTCGGCGTCATGGTGTGGTTCTGGCTTGATGACTCACCGGACAAAGCTAAGTGGCTGACGAAAGAAGACAAAAAATGCCTGCAAGAGATGATGGATAACGATCGTCTGACGCTGGTTCAGCCAGAGGGAGCCATCAGCCACCACGCCATGCAACAACGCAGTATGTGGCGGGAGATCTTCACTCCGGTGGTGATGATGTATACCCTGGCGTATTTCTGCCTGACCAACACACTTAGTGCGATCAGCATCTGGACACCGCAGATCCTGCAAAGTTTTAATCAGGGCAGCAGTAATATCACCATCGGCCTGCTGGCCGCCGTACCGCAGATTTGTACCATTCTCGGGATGGTCTACTGGAGCCGTCACTCAGATCGCCGCCAGGAACGAAGGCATCACACCGCCCTTCCTTATTTGTTCGCTGCCGCAGGTTGGTTACTGGCTTCGGCAACTGATCACAACATGATCCAGATGCTGGGGATCATTATGGCTTCGACCGGATCATTCAGCGCAATGGCGATTTTCTGGACAACACCGGATCAGTCCATCAGCCTGCGGGCACGAGCGATCGGTATTGCGGTGATCAACGCCACTGGCAACATTGGTTCAGCGTTAAGTCCGTTTATGATCGGCTGGTTGAAAGATTTGACCGGCAGCTTTAACAGTGGATTGTGGTTTGTTGCCGCGCTGCTGGTGATTGGTGCGGGGATTATCTGGGCGATTCCAATGCAGTCCTCCCGTCCGCGAGCGACCCCGTAAGGAACGACGATGTGTGACCGTCAGATTGCCAATATTGATATCAGCAAAGAGTACGATGAAAGCCTGGGCACGGACGATGTGCATTATCAGTCGTTCGCCCGCATGGCGGCATTTTTTGGCCGCCATATGCTGCCACATCGCCACGAACAGTACTTTCAGATGCATTTCCTCAATAGCGGACAGATTGAGCTACAACTTGACGATCATCGCTACTCGGTGGAAGCGCCCCTGTTTGTCCTGACGCCGCCGTCAGTACCTCATGCGTTTATTACGGAGTCTGACGCCGACGGTCATGTGTTGACGGTACGGGAAGATCTGATCTGGCCCCTGCTGGAAGTTCTTTATCCGGGCACTCGGGAAACCTTCGGCCTGCCGGGGATTTGCCTGTCACTGGCAGATAAACCCGACGAACTGGCGGCGCTGGAACACTATTGGCAACTGATAGAGCGGGAATCGGTAGAACAACTGCCTGGACGGGAACACACCCTGACGTTACTGGCACAGGCAGTGTTCACCCTACTGCTGCGTAACGCAAAACTCGACGACCATGCCGCCAGCGGAATGCGCGGAGAATTAAAACTGTTCCAGCGTTTTAATATGCTGATTGAAAGCCATTTTCATCAGCACTGGACAGTACCGGATTACGCTAACGAACTGCATATCACCGAATCACGCCTCACGGACATCTGCCGCCGCTTTGCCAACCGTCCGCCAAAACGGTTGATTTTCGACAGGCAGCTGCGAGAAGCCAAGCGGCTGCTGCTGTTTTCTGATAACGCCGTGAACAATATTGCCTGGCAACTCGGTTTTAAGGATCCAGCTTATTTTGCGCGCTTTTTTAATCGCTTAGTCGGTTGCTCGCCCAGTGCTTATCGTGCCAAAAAAGTACCTGTGACGTGAAAATCCCTTAGTCTTAACGGGAAACCAGGCACCACCTGCTATTCCCCTTTCTCCGCCTGGAGCAAGGGGATTTAGTAACGTCAAAAATCGCTAAAAGCGACCTCGATCACAAAACCGTACCCGACCTGAAAAGTACCAGCCATTGTCCCAAAAGTGTCTTCCCGTAATCGCCCCTGCAAGCTTCAATTGAATAACAAAAACAACACACAAAATTAACAATCGTATTCCGATTAATACTGTAGAGGTCGACATGAAACCAGAAGATTTCCGCGCCAGTACCCAACGTCCGTTCACCGGGGAAGAGTATCTGAAAAGCCTGCAGGATGGTCGCGAGATCTATATCTATGGCGAGCGAGTGAAAGACGTCACCACTCATCCGGCATTTCGTAATGCGGCAGCGTCTGTTGCCCAGCTGTACGACGCACTGCACAAACCGGAGATGCAGGACTCTCTGTGCTGGAACACCGACACCGGCAGCGGCGGCTATACCCATAAATTCTTCCGCGTGGCGAAAAGTGCCGACGACCTGCGCCAGCAACGCGACGCCATCGCTGAGTGGTCACGCCTGAGCTATGGCTGGATGGGCCGTACCCCAGACTACAAAGCTGCTTTCGGTTGCGCACTGGGCGCGAATCCGGGCTTTTACGGTCAGTTCGAGCAGAACGCCCGTAACTGGTACACCCGTATTCAGGAAACTGGCCTCTACTTTAACCACGCGATTGTTAACCCACCGATCGATCGTCATTTGCCGACCGATAAAGTAAAAGACGTTTACATCAAGCTGGAAAAAGAGACTGACGCCGGGATTATCGTCAGCGGTGCGAAAGTGGTTGCCACCAACTCGGCGCTGACTCACTACAACATGATTGGCTTCGGCTCGGCACAAGTAATGGGCGAAAACCCGGACTTCGCACTGATGTTCGTTGCGCCAATGGATGCCGATGGCGTCAAATTAATCTCCCGCGCCTCTTATGAGATGGTCGCGGGTGCTACCGGCTCACCGTATGACTACCCGCTCTCCAGCCGCTTCGATGAGAACGATGCGATTCTGGTGATGGATAACGTGCTGATCCCATGGGAAAACGTGCTGATCTACCGCGATTTTGATCGCTGCCGTCGCTGGACGATGGAAGGCGGTTTCGCCCGTATGTATCCGCTGCAAGCCTGTGTGCGCCTGGCAGTGAAACTCGACTTCATTACGGCACTGCTGAAAAAATCACTCGAATGTACCGGCACCCTGGAGTTCCGTGGTGTGCAGGCCGATCTCGGTGAAGTGGTGGCGTGGCGCAACACCTTCTGGGCATTGAGTGACTCGATGTGTTCTGAAGCGACGCCGTGGGTCAACGGGGCTTATTTACCGGATCATGCCGCACTGCAAACCTATCGCGTACTGGCACCAATGGCCTACGCGAAGATCAAAAACATTATCGAACGCAACGTTACCAGTGGCCTGATCTATCTCCCTTCCAGTGCCCGTGACCTGAACAATCCGCAGATCGACCAGTATCTGGCGAAGTATGTGCGCGGTTCGAACGGTATGGATCACGTCCAGCGCATCAAGATCCTCAAACTGATGTGGGATGCCATTGGCAGCGAGTTTGGTGGTCGTCACGAACTGTATGAAATCAACTACTCCGGTAGCCAGGATGAGATTCGCCTGCAGTGTCTGCGCCAGGCACAAAGCTCCGGCAATATGGACAAGATGATGGCGATGGTTGATCGCTGCCTGTCGGAATACGACCAGAACGGCTGGACTGTGCCTCACCTGCACAACAACGACGATATCAACATGCTGGATAAGCTGCTGAAATAACGCAGCAGGAGGTTAAGATGCAATTAGATGAACAACGCCTGCGCTTTCGTGACGCGATGGCCAGCCTGTCGGCAGCGGTAAATATTATCACCACCGAGGGCGACGCCGGACAATGCGGGATTACGGCAACGGCCGTCTGCTCGGTCACGGATACACCACCATCGCTGATGGTGTGCATTAACGCCAACAGTGCGATGAACCCGGTTTTTCAGGGCAACGGCAAGTTGTGCGTCAACGTCCTCAACCATGAGCAGGAACTGATGGCACGCCACTTCGCGGGCATGACGGGCATGGCGATGGAAGAGCGTTTTAGCCTCTCATGCTGGCAAAAAGGTCCGCTGGCGCAGCCGGTGCTAAAAGGTTCGCTGGCCAGTCTTGAAGGTGAGATCCGCGATGTGCAGGCAATTGGCACACATCTGGTGTATCTGGTGGAGATTAAAAACATCATCCTCAGTGCAGAAGGTCACGGACTTATCTACTTTAAACGCCGTTTCCATCCGGTGATGCTGGAAATGGAAGCTGCGATTTAAGCTCCAGCCCCTTCACGCATTCGTCGAAGGGGCATTTTTATTGTGATCTCAATCACATATCCACCCGATGAATAATTCTTGCCCAACCGCTCACCGCCATTCCTGACCGCTTACATCCCTAAAATAACCACTCAGTTATTTACCTTACTTTACGCGCGCGTAACTCTGGCAACATCACTGCAGGATAGCGGTCAATTTACCTCCTCAAACGCAACGCAAACCTAGAACGGCTTCGGCCTATGATTAACAAATTACTCTATGAATTTTGGTTTGCAGGAAGGCAGCAAGTGAGTGAATCCCCGGGAGCTTACAACAGTAAGTGACAGGGGTGAACGAACGCAACTGCCGCACCTGTAAGCCAAAAGACGACGAGTAAAATGCCAGGTTTTACTATGGATACGAAAAAACTATTCAAGCACATACCCTGGGTGATTCTCGGAATCATCGGTGCATTCTGCCTCGCGGTAGTTGCATTACGTCGGGGGGAGCACGTCAGCGCCCTGTGGATCGTGGTCGCCTCTGTGTCGGTGTATCTGGTGGCGTATCGCTACTACAGTCTGTACATCGCCCAGAAGGTGATGAAACTCGACCCCACGCGCGCGACGCCTGCGGTTATTAACAACGACGGTCTGAACTACGTTCCGACCAACCGTTACGTGTTGTTTGGTCACCACTTCGCCGCTATCGCCGGTGCTGGTCCGCTGGTTGGTCCGGTTCTCGCCGCGCAGATGGGCTACCTACCTGGCACGCTGTGGCTGCTGGCGGGGGTAGTACTGGCCGGTGCGGTACAGGACTTTATGGTGCTGTTTATCTCCTCTCGCCGTAACGGCGCATCTCTCGGTGAGATGATCAAAGAAGAGATGGGACCAGTACCGGGGACTATCGCGCTGTTTGGCTGTTTCTTAATCATGATCATCATCCTTGCCGTCCTGGCGCTGATTGTGGTTAAAGCCCTGGCCGAAAGCCCGTGGGGTGTTTTCACCGTTTGCTCAACCGTACCGATTGCGCTGTTTATGGGTATCTACATGCGCTTTATCCGTCCGGGGCGTGTGGGTGAAGTCTCTGTCATTGGTATCGTGCTGCTGGTTGCCTCTATCTACTTCGGTGGCGTGATTGCTCACGATCCGTACTGGGGTCCGGCACTGACCTTTAAAGACACCACCATTACCTTCGCGCTGATTGGCTATGCGTTTGTTTCCGCACTGCTGCCGGTGTGGCTGATCCTCGCACCGCGCGACTATCTGGCAACCTTCCTGAAAATCGGCGTTATCGTCGGCCTGGCGCTGGGTATCGTGGTGCTGAACCCGGAACTGAAAATGCCTGCGATGACCCAGTACATTGACGGTACTGGCCCGCTGTGGAAAGGCGCTCTGTTCCCGTTCCTGTTCATCACCATCGCCTGTGGTGCGGTATCTGGCTTCCACGCGCTGATCTCTTCCGGTACGACGCCAAAACTGCTGGCTAACGAAACCGACGCGCGTTTCATTGGCTACGGCGCAATGCTGATGGAGTCCTTCGTGGCGATTATGGCGCTGGTTGCAGCGTCCATCATCGAACCGGGTCTTTACTTCGCGATGAATACCCCGCCTGCTGGCCTTGGCATCACCATGCCTAACCTGCATGAAATGGGTGGCGAGAACGCGCCGATCATCATGGCGCAGCTGAAAGACGTTACCGCACACGCGGCAGCGACCGTCAGCTCCTGGGGCTTCGTGATTTCGCCAGAGCAGATCCTGCAAACCGCGAAAGACATTGGTGAGCCTTCTGTCCTGAACCGTGCAGGTGGTGCGCCAACGCTGGCGGTAGGTATCGCTCACGTGTTCCACAAAGTGCTGCCGATGGCTGACATGGGCTTCTGGTATCACTTCGGTATTCTGTTCGAAGCCCTGTTCATCCTGACCGCGCTGGATGCGGGTACTCGTTCTGGCCGCTTTATGCTGCAAGACCTGCTGGGTAACTTCATCCCGTTCCTGAAAAAAACCGACTCTCTGGTTGCCGGTATCATCGGTACTGCGGGCTGTGTGGGTCTGTGGGGCTACCTGCTGTATCAGGGCGTGGTCGATCCGCTGGGCGGCGTTAAGAGCCTGTGGCCGCTGTTCGGTATTTCCAACCAGATGCTGGCAGCCGTAGCGCTGGTACTGGGCACCGTTGTGCTGATTAAGATGAAGCGCACCCAATACATCTGGGTAACTGTTGTTCCGGCTGTATGGCTGCTTATCTGCACCACCTGGGCGCTGGGTCTGAAACTGTTCAGCACCAACCCGCAGATGGAAGGCTTCTTCTACATGGCAAGCCAGTACAAAGAGAAGATTGCTAACGGTACTGACCTGACGGCGCAGCAGATTGCCAACATGAACCACATCGTTGTGAACAACTACACCAACGCAGGCCTGAGTATTCTGTTCCTGATTGTGGTGTACAGCATCATCTTCTACGGTTTCAAAACCTGGCTTGCGGTGCGTAACAGCGACAAACGTACTGACAAAGAAACTCCGTACGTTCCAATCCCGGAAGGCGGCGTGAAGATCTCTTCGCACCACTAACCGTGTTTAGCCCCGCTTCGGCGGGGCTTTGTTCTTATCAGAGTGAACTATGTTTGGTAACTTAGGACAGGCAAAAAAATATCTCGGCCAGGCGGCGAAGATGTTGATTGGCATTCCAGACTATGACAACTACGTCGAGCATATGAAGACCAACCATCCCGACAAGCCGTACATGAGCTATGAAGAATTCTTCCGCGAACGCCAGAACGCACGCTACGGCGGCGATGGTAAAGGCGGTATGCGCTGTTGTTAATGGAGAGAGCATGAACCCGATTGCAGTTACCCTACTCACCGGTTTTTTAGGCGCGGGCAAAACCACCCTGCTGCGCCATATTCTTAATGAACAACACGGCTACAAGATTGCCGTGATTGAAAACGAATTCGGCGAAGTCTCCGTTGATGATCAATTGATTGGTGATCGCGCAACGCAGATCAAAACGCTGACCAACGGCTGCATCTGCTGTTCGCGCTCCAACGAGCTGGAGGACGCGCTACTCGACCTGCTGGATAATCTCGACAAGGGCAATATTCAGTTCGATCGTCTGGTCATTGAATGCACCGGCATGGCCGATCCTGGCCCGATTATTCAAACCTTTTTCTCCCATGAGATTTTATGCCAGCGCTACCTGCTGGACGGCGTGATTGCGCTGGTGGATGCGGTACATGCCGATGAGCAGATGAACCAGTTCACCATCGCCCAGTCCCAGGTGGGCTACGCCGACCGTATTCTGCTGACTAAAACCGACGTCGCAGGCGAAGCAGAAAAACTGCGTGAACGCCTGGCGCGCATCAACGCCCGTGCACCGGTCTACACCGTCACCCACGGCGACATCGACCTGGGCCTGCTGTTCAACACCAACGGTTTTATGCTGGAAGAAAACGTCGTCAGCACCAAACCGCGTTTCCACTTTATCGCGGATAAACAAAACGATATTTCGTCGATTGTGGTGGAACTGGATTACCCGGTAGATATCAGCGAAGTTTCCCGGGTGATGGAAAACCTGCTGCTGGAATCGGCGGATAAACTGCTGCGTTACAAAGGGATGCTGTGGATTGACGGCGAACCTAACCGCCTGCTGTTCCAGGGCGTCCAGCGCCTCTACAGCGCCGACAGGGACAGGCCATGGGGCGATGAAAAACCGCATAGCACGATGGTGTTTATCGGGATTCAGTTGCCGGAGGATGAGATTCGGGCGGCGTTTGCGGGACTCAAAAAGTAACCAGCCCTCCAACATCACAATACCTGAGACTTTATCACCCTCATATTCCTCCAGAATATGAGGGCATTCGGGCTTAATTATCTCTGAACGTGCAACACTTCCTGCGACTCCTTATGCGCCTCCACATCCTGCTTCGTTAACCAGAGCGACTTACGACCAAAATTTTCGTACATTTTCAGCTGATCTTCATAGTGCTTATCAACTGTTCCATCGGGAGCAATAAACCCACTCTGACCGGGTGCGACCACATCCCAGGCAAGCACAGGACGATCGCTTGTCGTTGGTGAGAAAACAATCATATCGTTTTCTGTTCCACGGTTTTGATACTCCGCCTGATGACGCGTTTCTTCCGCTGCGGCCTGCGGTACACCAAAGAAATTATTTGCCCGGAACGTTAAGGCCATTGCAGGTGTTTTCCAGTTACTCACATTATTGCCATAGCGTTTGGAAAGAGTCTCCCAGGTATCTTCCAGCGCAGCCAACACAACCTCCTGCTGTGGTTTCCCAGCAAACAGATCAACCGCCTGTGGGATTGGTGATTTGTCTCCCTGCACCGCCTCATACAAAATTTTTGCTCCAACACTTATATTCAGCGAACCAGTTGGGCCGTCCTGGGTTGTTTCGTAGCCACTGGCGCTGTACCACTTATCAAATGGCATAGGTACGGCAGCCACTACGGTACGCTTCAACATACTGGTCAGCCAAACGTTCAGGATGGCAGAGCCTGGCTGCTGCCAGGTTTTACCATCATCATTAAGCAAATTGATGCCATCCCAACGTGTTAATGTATCCACCAACTGACGGCGCGGATCGCTCTGTGTCAAACCAGATGTCGCTGCTTGCAGAGTAGGTAAAAAAAGCCTCAGGTTAAGATCCTGACGACTGGTTTGGCGAATAACATCCCATGCCTGATCAGCAGTTAAGCGTGGCTTTTGCTCAAGCAGTCGGTCGATCTCCGTAACGCGATCTGCCCCCCCCCACAAAAAGGCAAACAGATCCGAAGCGGGATAATCTTTTTGGGGAGAATTGTTCCAGTTAGCAATATATCCCGACAGGGGGTTATACACCTTAGGGTTCATTTCAAAAGGCAATAGCCCTTTCCAGTCCCATTTTCCCGTACCAGGAACGGGTAATCGCGGATCATGGCCTGATTGACGATCTGGATAAGCACCAGTATGAACATAACCAATATTGCCGTTTACATCAGCATAGTACCAGTTGATGGTCAGTGCTTGTTTCGCTGCCTGCTGTGTCCACTCCTGCCAATTTTTGGCCTTCATCTGATGAGTCCAGGCCAGCAAAGACGCCACCTCTTTACCATCCCATGCGCGGGATTTAGCGTAAGCCGTTTGTGTCGTCTGGTCAGTTTGGAGAATGTTGCCATGCACCGTACGCCAGACAGTAAAGGTCTCTGCCTGACCATTTTTCACCGTAATGGTTTCCTCACGGCTTAACATTTTCACCCACTTACCATTATGCAAGTAGTAGCCTGGTTTCTCTGCCGACAGCCGTTCAGCAAAAATATCGACATCATCGCCGAAACCTGCCGTTGATCCCCAGGAAATCACACCATTATGACCAAAAACCAGCCCAGGATAGGCAAATGGTGTATTGCCAGTGACATCATAACCAGCACCGTGCAGACCAATACCATAAGTATACGCAGGCGCATACCAGCCAAACTGCGGACCATTTACCATGATTGCTTTCGCATCCTGGGCTTTGCTTTTGCCGATCACCCACATATTGCTGGTCGTTGGATACCCCGCCAGACCATTGGCACCACCCTGTGCAAATTGTGCAGCAATAGTTTCCCGGTTCTTCCCTGCTGTTAACGCCAGCAGTGCGCCATCCGCCCCTTTTGCTGGTCGGTCAAGCATTGGTGCAGGTAAATCGTAGCGTGGCAACAGAGCTGCTGTTTGCGAGTTTTGCTGATTAAATTTAAGTGGGTAGCTACTCTCTTGTACGGCAATAGTGGTTGGCGCTGATGGGTTTACCAGCCATTTCAACTGATTAAATACCGCCATGCCTTGTGATACACCATATTTATCTTTTAAAGCCGTTAGCAGTGCCAGATTATCAATTTCGCTAGTGCTATCAGAGAAGCGGTTTGCCATGGTGCCCACAAATATCATCGCGACATCAAACGGTTCCCAGCGCTTAGGAGTAAAGCCAAATGTATTAAACTGTTTTGGTAAGAGCGTCTCTGGATTGGTATTTACCTTATCAATCCAGGCATTCATTCCATCAGCGTAGCCTTGCAGAATGGACATATCCTCTGGGGAAAGGGCATCAATTTGCGCCCGGATAGCATCCGGCCAGTAGTTACGACGGATATCTTTATCAAATTTCACAAAATCTTTGCCAAGCACTTCCGCGACAGTCCCTTGAGTACTGCGACGTGCCATTTCCATCTGAAAAAGGCGATCTTGTGCTACTACATAGCCATAGCCATAAAATAGGTGCCATGTATCATTGGCATAAATATGCGGCATGCCGTATTCATCGCGAACAATCTTTATCTCACTTGACGACTGCTCAGCCAGTGCAGGTAAGCTCCAATAATACATCAGGGAAGCAGTAACACAGTTCACGATCATACGATTTCTATTTTTCATTGTATCCTCTGGCAGGTGTATAATTAGCGAATTGATACTAGCAACGAAGCTTCGGTTATCTATTTGCAGAGAATTGTTTCATTATGAACTGTGAGCGCGATAACTAATTTTTGATACAAAAATTTCATTAATGTGATCTAAAACGAATCGCTTTATTCACCGCTGATGATTTTGTTCTATTCCTTTTTGTGACAGATCCCCCGGACGCATAGATGATGACCCCCAGAGAGACAGCTCAGGTCATTATCTGTATGTAAATCAGAAAAATATGTTGTAAACGACTTTTATGGTTGGATTTTGTAGCAATTTTGAATGCAGACAGGCAGCATTTGCCAACACGCCGCCCATAGTTCACTCCACATCCTCCCTGCGTAACCCGATATCCCTCAACCGTTCATCACTCATCTGCTGTAACACCCGTCGGGCCTGCATTTGCCGCCGCCAACGCCTCACCGCCTGCCAGAGTTGCACAAGTCTGATAAACGGCGTTTTGGCTTTGTTTTCGTGAAATTCCATCTGCTGCCTCCTCATCTTTCAGAGGCTTCATCATCCGCCTTCTGGCAGTTCACAATACAGATGCAAATATTAGTTTTATTTAACATACAGACAGGTTAAAACAGCATCTGCATCCGGTTTTTTAGCCTCATCTGTACCGGTTTTTCTTTCTGTATGGGCCAAATAAGGAATACAGCATGACGCGTTATCAACATCTGGCGACTCTACTTGCCGAGCGGATTGAGCAAGGGCTGTATCGTCACGGGGAGAAATTGCCGTCGGTGCGCAGCTTAAGTCAGGAGCACGGCGTCAGCATCAGCACCGTGCAACAGGCGTATCAGACGCTGGAAACGATGAAGCTCATCACTCCGCAGCCGCGTTCGGGTTATTTTGTCGCACAACGTAAAGCCCAGCCGCCTGTACCGCCGATGACGCGTCCGGTGCAGCGCCCGGTGGAAATTACCCAGTGGGATCAGGTGCTGGATATGCTGGTGGCGCATAGCGACAGTTCCATTGTTCCGTTAAGCAAAAGCACGCCGGATGTCGAAACGCCCAGCCTGAAACCGCTCTGGCGGGAGCTAAGCCGGGTGGTGCAGCATAATCTGCAAACCGTGCTCGGTTATGACTTGTTAGCCGGTCAGCGGGTATTGCGAGAGCAGATTGCCCGCCTGATGCTCGACAGCGGCTCGGTGGTCACCGCCGATGACATCATCATCACCAGCGGCTGCCATAACTCGATGTCGCTGGCGTTAATGGCGGTGTGTAAACCGGGCGATATTGTCGCGGTCGAATCTCCCTGTTATTACGGTTCGATGCAGATGCTGCGAGGCATGGGCGTGAAAGTGATTGAAATCCCAACCGATCCAGAAACTGGCATCAGCGTTGAAGCACTGGAACTGGCGCTGGAACAGTGGCCGATTAAAGGCATCATTCTGGTGCCAAACTGTAATAATCCGCTGGGATTTATTATGCCGGACGCACGCAAACGGGCCGTTCTCTCTCTCGCTCAGCGTCATGATATTGTGATTTTTGAAGATGATGTCTACGGCGAACTGGCAACGGAGTATCCGCGCCCGCGGACCATCCATTCATGGGATATCGACGGGCGAGTGTTGTTGTGCAGCTCGTTCAGTAAAAGTATTGCTCCAGGCCTGCGCGTGGGTTGGGTCGCACCGGGGCGCTATCACGATAAACTGCTGCATATGAAATACGCCATCAGCAGCTTTAATGTACCGTCCACGCAAATGGCGGCGGCAACGTTTGTGCTGGAAGGTCACTATCATCGCCATATCCGGCGGATGCGGCAGACTTATCAGCGCAATCTGGCGCTTTATACCTGCTGGATACGGGAATATTTTCCCTGCGAAATCTGTATTACGCGCCCGAAAGGCGGATTTTTACTGTGGGTAGAATTGCCTGAACAGGTCGATATGGTCTGCGTCGCGCGGCAGCTGTACCGCATGAAAATCCAGGTGGCGGCAGGCTCGATTTTCTCAGCGTCCGGCAAATACCGTAATTGTCTGCGCATCAACTGCGCTTTACCGCTCAGCGAAACCTATCGCGAAGCACTAAAGCAAATTGGCGAGGCCGTGTATCAGGCAATGGAATGAATTCGAAATAGTGGCGAAGCACCTGATTTACTTTCACGAATCGCCTGTAACTCGTTTTATCTTTATAGCGACATCGCCACGTTCCGGCATAGCTTAGGCAAAGTGTGCTTTGTTCATGCCGGATGCGGCGTGAACGCCTTATCCGGCCTACAAAACCAGCAAATTCAATAGATTGCAGAGGTAATGTAGGTCTGATAAGCGTAGCGCATCAGGCTGCTTTGCGTTTGTCATCAGCCTCTGATTAGTACTCGATCCATGGTTCGCGCTTGCTTTCAGGCAAGGGCTGATCTAATGCCTGCATTTGCTCTGCCGAAAGTCCGGTATATCGTTGTATCCATTCAGGATCGGCCCCATTCTGCAACAACAATCGGAGGAGGCTCCGTTCCCCTTCTACTTTCCCTTCTTTCCTCCCCCTCTCCCTTCCCAACAGCCATCCATCATTATGAATTCGCTCTGCAATTGTCATTATTCGCTCCCTGTGGTGTGGCATTCGCCTGGTAAGTTCGCTGATAAACGCCTTAAAACGCGCTTCATCGCCAGTCAGTAAAATGTAATTTAACAGCGCAGTTATCTGGCTGTCATTAGCACACTCTGTAACCAGTAATACTACCAGTTGGTCAATAAGCCCCATCAGATCGCGCTGGCGAATATGCTTTTGGATCAACTCCAACAGGGCGACTCTGCGATGCTGCACAATCTCGTCGTCTGGCACGACAGTGACATCCACCAGCGGGAACGCTGCGCTATAAAGTTTCCGTGCGGTAGTCGGGGCGGCAAATTCGTCCAGCCAGCACAGGGACCAGGGGTAAGGACTACGGCTACCGTGATAAAACAGCATCGGGATAACCAGCGGTAGCGGCCGGCGTTTATCATGCTCGATATGGCGCTGCATCACCGCCATGGAATATCGCATCAGGCGAAACGCCATATGAATATCCTCGCGGCTCTGATGTTCAATCACTACGTAAATATAACCATCACCTTCACGGGTCTTTACCGACCACAGAATATCGGAGTGTAGCGCCCGCAATTTTTCATCGACAAAGCTGGCGGATTCCAGTTTTAAGCTGTCGAGATCGCACAGTTCACGTAAATCTTTAGGTAAGTGGATCTCCATAAAATCCCGCGCGGTGCCAGGGTGCGTGAGAAAGGACTTAAATAATGCGTCATGCGGCGTGCTGGTCGAGAAGTTTGTCATGGCGATCCGTCACCTGTAGATAAGATGGCCCGACTTTAGCGGCTAACAAAACCATTCTCACCCGGCAATTTCCCGTTCCCCGAGGCGCTTTCCAGGCTATTTTTATTCTTCTGCAAACGATACATTTTTTCGGAAACAGGCTCGCGTTTTACATTTCCTGTACCCGGCAGATATTCCCCTTTCCACCGCGCTCTTTTGATTAACCGCAAATTTTAATTACACTTAAGGTGTATATTTTCTATGCAACCCATCAATTAAAGAGGTGTAATGTGCTGATGACTATTTGTAATCGTTATACATTCTGACCTGGAGTCAGAAGGTATTTCTCTGTCTGTGTGTTCACAGGCAGTGTGGTTGATTACATGAAATTCAGTACATTTGTCCTTCTCGCCTGCCTTTCGTCATTACCGACGGTATTGAATTTCGTTTTCCCCGTTGGGGTTCTCCGGACAAGGAGTTGTTTGTTATGCCACGTTTTTTTGCCCGCCATGCCGCCACGCTGTTTTTCCCGATGGCGTTGATTTTGTATGACTTTGCCGCGTACCTGTCGACGGATCTGATCCAGCCGGGGATCATTAATGTGGTCCGTGATTTTAATGCCGATGTCAGTCTGGCCCCGGCAGCCGTCAGTCTCTATCTCGCGGGCGGTATGGCGTTACAGTGGCTGCTGGGGCCGCTTTCCGACAGGATTGGCCGCAGGCCGGTGCTGATTACCGGGGCGCTAATATTTACCCTTGCCTGCGCTGCGACAATGTTCACAACGTCTATGACACAGTTTCTTATCGCGCGTGCAATTCAGGGCACCAGTATCTGTTTTATTGCCACCGTTGGTTATGTCACGGTGCAGGAGGCGTTCGGCCAGACAAAAGGGATCAAGTTGATGGCGATTATCACCTCCATCGTACTGATTGCGCCGATTATTGGCCCGCTTTCCGGCGCAGCTCTGATGCACTTTGTGCACTGGAAAGTCCTTTTTGCCATCATTGCAGTTATGGGTTTTATCTCATTTGTTGGCTTACTGCTGGCGATGCCAGAGACGGTGAAGCGCGGCGCGGTTCCATTTAGCGCCAAAAGCGTCTTTCGCGATTTTCGTAATGTCTTTTGCAATCGGCTGTTCCTCTTTGGCGCAGCAACCATCTCTTTAAGCTATATCCCAATGATGAGTTGGGTGGCTGTCTCGCCGGTGATCCTGATCGACGCGGGCGGCTTAACAACTTCGCAGTTCGCCTGGACACAGGTTCCGGTGTTCGGCGCGGTGATTGTCGCGAATGCCATCGTGGCGCGTTTCGTTAAAGATCCGACCGAACCGCGCTTTATCTGGCGTGCTGTACCCATTCAACTGGTCGGCCTCGCGCTGTTGATTATCGGCAATCTGCTGTCACCGCACGTCTGGCTGTGGTCGGTGCTGGGCACCAGTTTGTATGCTTTCGGGATTGGTTTGATCTTCCCGACTTTATTCCGCTTTACGCTTTTTTCCAATAACTTACCGAAAGGGACCGTCTCCGCATCGCTGAATATGGTGATCCTGATGGTGATGTCTGTCTCGGTCGAAATCGGCCGCTGGCTGTGGTTTAACGGCGGTCGCTTGCCGTTTCATCTGTTAGCCGTCGTGGCGGGCGTTATCGTCGTTTTCACCCTGGCGGGATTGCTCAATCGCGTGCGCCAACATCAGGCTGCCGAGCTGGCGGAGGAGCGGTGATTTTTGCGCGATCCTGCCGTCAGGCTCTATTCTTAACGTTATGAATAAACTCATTGAACTCAGACGCGCCAAAATGTTGGCGCTCTCTTTACTGCTTATCGCCGCTGCTACCTTTGTCGTTACGCTGTTTTTGCCGCCCAATTTTTGGGTGAGCGGCGTGAAGGCGATTGCTGAAGCGGCGATGGTCGGCGCGCTGGCGGACTGGTTTGCGGTGGTGGCGCTGTTTCGCCGCGTGCCGATTCCGATCATTTCTCGTCATACGGCGATTATCCCGCGTAATAAGGACCGGATTGGCGAAAATCTCGGCCAGTTCGTGCAGGAGAAATTTCTCGATACCCAGTCGCTGGTGGCATTGATTCGACGTCACGAACCGGCGTTGTTGATTGGCAACTGGTTTAGTCAGCCGGAGAACGCCCGCCGCGTTGGTCAGCATCTGTTGCAGATCATGAGCGGTTTTCTTGAACTGACCGATGATGCGCGTATTCAGCGCCTGCTTAAGCGCGCGGTCCATCGGGCGATTGATAAGGTCGAACTTTCCGGAACCAGTGCGTTGATGCTGGAGAGTATGACCAAAAACGATCGTCATCAGGTGCTGCTCGATACGCTGATCGCACAGTTGATCGCCCTTCTCCAGCGCGATAAATCGCGCAAGTTTATTGCCCAGCAAATTGTTCGCTGGCTGGAGAGCGAGCATCCGCTGAAAGCCAAAATTCTCCCCACCGAATGGTTGGGCGAACATAGCGCGGAGTTGGTTTCTGACGCGGTGAATTCTTTGCTTGATGATATCAGCCGTGATCGTGCGCATCAGATCCGTCATGCGTTTGATCGCGCCACTTTTGCCCTGATCGACAAGTTGAAAAACGATCCGGAAATGGCAGCGCGAGCCGATGCCGTAAAAAGTTATCTGAAAGAAGATGAAGCTTTTAACCGCTATCTCAGTGAATTGTGGGGGGATTTACGGGAGTGGCTGAAAGCGGATATCAACAGTGAAGATTCTCGTGTGAAAGAACGTATCGCGCGGGCGGGTCAATGGTTTGGCGAAACGTTAATTGCCGATGATGCCTTGCGGGCGTCGTTAAATGGTCACCTGGAACAAGCCGCGCACCGCGTCGCGCCTGAGTTTTCCGCATTCCTGACGCGCCACATCAGCGATACAGTAAAAAGCTGGGATGCGCGGGATATGTCGCGGCAAATCGAGTTAAATATCGGCAAAGATCTGCAGTTTATCCGTGTCAACGGTACGCTGGTTGGCGGTTGTATTGGGCTAATTTTATATTTGTTGTCGCAGCTCCCGGCCTTGTTCCCCCTCAGCAATTTTTAGAAATCCATGAAAAACTAAGTGGCTAACCGCGAGAGAGATCAAATAAACCACACTAAAAGAATGGTAATAATGTGGCCTCTTTTCATTATCTCCCGTGGTACGGGGAAGGAAAATCATGTCACTTATCACCGATCTACCCGCCATTTTCGATCAGTTCTCTGAAGCTCGCCAGAAAGGCTTTCTCACCGTCATGGATCTCAAGGAGCGCGGCATTCCGCTGGTTGGCACTTACTGCACCTTTATGCCGCAAGAGATCCCGATGGCAGCCGGTGCGGTTGTGGTTTCGCTCTGTTCTACCTCTGATGAAACCATTGAAGAAGCGGAGAAAGATCTGCCGCGCAACCTCTGCCCGCTGATTAAAAGCAGCTACGGCTTTGGCAAAACCGATAAATGCCCCTACTTCTACTTTTCGGATCTGGTGGTCGGTGAAACCACCTGCGACGGCAAAAAGAAAATGTATGAATACATGGCGGAGTTTAAGCCCGTTCATGTGATGCAGTTGCCGAACAGCGTTAAGGACGATGCCTCGCGTGCGTTATGGAAAGCCGAGATGCTGCGCTTGCAAAAAACGGTAGAAGAACGTTTTGGGCACGAGATTAGCGAAGATGCTCTGCGCGATGCCATTGCGCTGAAAAACCGCGAACGTCGCGCACTGGCTAATTTTTATCATCTTGGGCAGTTAAATCCTCCGGCGCTTAGCGGCAGCGACATTCTGAAAGTGGTCTACGGCGCAACCTTCCGGTTCGATAAAGAGGCGTTGATCAATGAACTGGACGCGATGACAGCCCGCGTTCGTCAGCAGTGGGAAGAAGGCCAGCGGCTGGCCCTGCGTCCACGCATTTTAATCACCGGCTGCCCGATTGGCGGCGCAGCAGAAAAAGTGGTGCGCGCGATTGAAGAGAATGGCGGCTGGGTTGTCGGTTATGAAAACTGCACCGGGGCGAAAGCGACCGAGCAATGCGTGGCAGAAACGGGCGATGTCTACGACGCACTGGCGGATAAATATCTGGCGATTGGCTGCTCCTGTGTTTCGCCGAACGATCAGCGCCTGCAAATGCTCAGCCAGATGGTGGAAGAATATCAGGTCGATGGCGTAGTTGATGTGATTTTGCAGGCGTGCCATACCTACGCGGTGGAATCGCTGGCGATTAAACGTCATGTGCGTCAGCAGCACAACATTCCTTATATCGCTATTGAAACAGACTACTCCACCTCAGATGTCGGGCAGCTCAGTACCCGTGTCGCGGCCTTTATTGAGATGCTGTAAGGAGTGGCAGTGACATATTCGATTGGCATTGATTCTGGTTCTACCGCCACCAAAGGGATCTTACTGGCAGACGGCGTGATTACGCGCCGTTTCCTCGTTCCAACACCCTTTCGTCCGGCAACAGCAATTACTGAAGCCTGGGAAACTCTGCGCGAAGGGTTAGAGACAACGCCGTTTCTGACGCTCACCGGCTATGGACGGCAACTGGTGGATTTTGCCGATAAACAAGTGACGGAAATCTCCTGTCATGGGCTGGGCGCACGGTTTCTTGCGCCAGCAACGCGCGCGGTAATCGACATCGGTGGTCAGGACAGCAAAGTGATTCAGCTTGATGATGACGGTAACCTGTGCGATTTCCTGATGAATGACAAATGCGCGGCGGGCACCGGGCGTTTCCTGGAGGTGATCTCGCGCACGCTTGGCACCAGCGTCGAGCAACTCGACAGCATTACCGAAAATGTCACGCCGCACGCCATCACGAGTATGTGCACAGTGTTTGCCGAATCAGAAGTGATCAGCCTGCGCTCAGCGGGCGTCGCGCCAGAAGCGATTCTCGCCGGAGTGATTAACGCGATGGCGCGGAGGAGTGCCAATTTCATTGCTCGTCTCTCCTGTGAAGCGCCGATTCTGTTTACTGGTGGCGTTAGTCATTGCCAGACGTTTGCCCGGATGCTGGAATCTCATCTGGGAATGCCGGTAAATACCCATCCTGATGCGCAATTTGCTGGCGCAATTGGCGCGGCGGTAATTGGTCAACGAGTGAGGACACGCCGATGAAAGAGTTTTTATTTTTATTTCACTCCACGGTCGGCGTCATACAAACCCGCAAGGCGTTGCAGGCAGCGGGCATGACTTTTCGCGTCAGCGATATTCCCCGTGATTTACGCGGCGGCTGCGGGTTATGCATTTGGCTGACCTGTCCCCCCGGCGAGGAAATACAATGGGTGATCCCTGGGCTGACTGAGTCAATTTATTGTCAGCAGGATGGTGTCTGGCGCTGCATTGCACATTACCGGGTTTCTCCGCGTTAAGGATTCATTAAGGTCGCTACGTATACTTCTCGATATCTTATTGATTTGCCTTAAAGGGATTACCGTGACAAAAAGTATTTCGTTAAGTAAACGCATCTCCGTTATTGTGATTCTTTTTGCCATTGTGGCAGTGTGTACTTTCTTCGTGCAATCTTGCGCCCGTAAAAGCAATCATGCAGCATCATTTCAGAATTACCACGCCACCATTGACGGCAAAGAAATTGCAGGCATAACGAATAATATCTCTTCGCTGACCTGGTCGGCACAAAGCAATACTCTTTTTAGCACTATCAACAAACCTGCCGCCATTGTTGAAATGACCACCAATGGTGATTTTATCCGCACAATTCCTCTGGATTTTGTTAAGGATCTCGAGACGATCGAATACATTGGCGATAATCAGTTTGTCATTAGCGATGAGCGCGATTACGCCATTTATGTGATTTCACTGACCCCAAACTCGGAAGTAAAAATCCTCAAAAAAATAAAAATCCCGCTGCAAGACTCCCCAACCAATTGCGGTTTTGAAGGGTTGGCTTATTCTCGCCAGGATCACACTTTCTGGTTTTTTAAAGAGAAAAATCCGATTGAGGTCTACAAAGTTAACGGGCTGTTAAGTAGCAATGAATTACACATCAGCAAAGACGAGGCACTACAACGGCAATTTACTTTAGATGATGTGTCCGGCGCAGAATTTAACCAGCAAAAAAATACGCTTCTGGTGCTGTCTCATGAATCTCGCGCACTCCAGGAAGTAACCCTGGTTGGCGAGGTTATCGGTGAAATATCACTAACCAAAGGTAGTCGAGGTTTGTCGCATAACATCAAACAGGCCGAAGGGATTGCGATGGATGCCTCTGGTAATATTTATATCGTTAGCGAACCAAATCGTTTTTATCGCTTTACCCCTAAATCATCGCATTAACAGGCTGGCATATTTCACCTTTTTGTTATTAACTTGTTAACAACAAAAATGACATACAAGGTTAAACATGCCTTCGTCCTCGCATCCCGTAGAACGCTTTTCTTTCAGCACCGCGCTTTTCGGGATGCTGGTTCTGACCCTAGGTATGGGATTAGGTCGCTTCCTTTATACGCCTATGTTGCCCGTCATGATGGCGGAAGGGGCGTTTTCATTTAGCCAGCTCTCGTGGATTGCCAGCGGCAACTATGCGGGGTATCTGGCTGGCAGTCTGCTATTTTCGTTTGGCGCATTTCACCAGCCGTCGCGCCTACGCCCATTTCTGTTGGTTTCTGCCCTGGCGAGCGGGTTGTTGATCCTCGCAATGGCATGGTTGCCGCCATTTATTCTGGTGTTATTGATTCGCTTCCTGGCGGGTGTCGCCAGCGCCGGTATGCTGATTTTTGGTTCGACGCTGATTATGCAGCACACGCGCCATCCTTTTGTGCTGGCAGCTTTGTTTTCTGGCGTTGGCATTGGCATTGCACTGGGCAACGAATATGTTCTGGCAGGCCTGCATTTTGCCTTATCCTCGCAAACGTTATGGCAAGGCGCCGGGGCGCTTTCTGGCATGATGCTGATTGCACTTACGCTTTTAATGCCCTCGAAAAAACACGCCATCGCACCAATGCCATTGGCAAAAACGGAGCAACAGATAATGAGCTGGTGGTTACTGGCTATTCTGTACGGCCTGGCGGGATTTGGTTATATCATCGTCGCGACTTACCTGCCGCTCATGGCGAAAGATGCAGGCTCACCATTGTTAACCGCCCATCTCTGGACGTTAGTCGGCTTATCAATTGTGCCAGGCTGCTTTAGCTGGCTATGGGCAGCAAAACGTTGGGGGGCTTTGCCTTGCCTGACGGCGAATTTGCTGGTGCAGGCTATCAGTGTGCTGCTTACTCTCGCCAGCGACTCTCCTCTCTTGCTTATCATTAGTAGTATCGGTTTTGGCGGTACCTTTATGGGCACGACATCTCTGGTGATGACTATCGCCCGCCAACTGAGCGTTCCGGGAAATCTCAATCTTTTAGGCTTTGTGACGCTCATTTACGGCATTGGACAAATCCTCGGCCCGGCGCTGACCAGTATGCTCGGCAATGGAACATCGGCGCTTGCCGGCGCCACTCTCTGCGGCGCGGCGGCGTTGTTTATTGCTGCGCTTATCAGCACAGTACAATTATTTAAGCTGCAAGTGGTCACTTCATGAGGAGTGTTTCCCTTACCACTCAAGAAATTCGACCGCAACCGTTGATGTCAGCCAGACTCCGTTTTCCGCTTGCCAGAAAGGGATGCCTCGTTTCGCCATTTCCTGTGCTTTGACGGTTAAGATAACCGGCGATCCGTGTCTTGCTCCCACTTTGCGTGCCGTTGCTTCATCAGCAGAGAGATGCACGTAATGACGCTCCCCTGCAATCAGCCCCTGTTTTTTTATCTCGTCAAGGAAACGGCTTGCCGTACCGTGGTAAAGAAACTGTGGCGGTGTTTTTTCGGCAAAGGAAATAGCGACCTGCGAAGTCGAATGCCCCTGAACCGCGCGGATGCACCTACCATCACTGGAATAACTAAAACGCTTTTTATCACTGGTGGCGACCACGGTATCCAGCAATGTACGGGTTAATCGCTTGCCCGCTTTTTGGGCACAAAGTATGAGCTTATCGATATCCGCCCATCCTTCACGGTCAAGTACGATACCAATCGCCTCCGGTTTGTGTCGGAGGACAAAACTTAAAAACTTGCTCGTATCCGCCAGCTCTTTTTCGTTGTACTTTGCCATCTCGTTTTCGTCCCTGGATTTTCTGTTTTTATTTACTGATGTCATTGTCACTGGGTTTATGAATTTTCTGCAACTCAATCCTGCGCAGAGCCTTTTCCACACAGCGTAATTTTTCCGCTATGCAAAAAACGCATAGCCAGAAACATACTTGCATTTTCCCCATACCCACATGGCTGATAAGGTTTTTCCGCTCCAGGAATTTTCCTGGCTCAAGCAACACACAAACACAAAAAAACAATGGGGATTGTTATGACACAACAAGGGGATGCTGTAGCCGGGGAGCTGGCGACAGAAAAAGTGGGCATTAAAGGGTATCTGGCTTTTTTTCTCACCATAATCTTTTTTTCCGGTGTTTTTTCCGGAACAGACAGCTGGTGGCGCGTTTTTGATTTTTCCGTTCTGAACGGATCGTTTGGGCAACTGCCTGGTGCGAACGGAGCCACCACCTCATTTCGCGGGGCGGGTGGCGCGGGGGCTAAAGATGGCTTTCTCTTTGCGCTGGAGCTGGCACCGTCAGTCATTCTCTCTCTGGGGATTATTTCAATTACCGATGGTCTTGGCGGATTACGCGCCGCGCAGCAGTTAATGACGCCAGTGCTAAAACCGTTGTTGGGCATTCCAGGGATCTGCTCGCTGGCGCTGATCGCTAACCTGCAAAACACGGATGCCGCCGCCGGTATGACCAAAGAGCTGGCGCAGGAAGGTGAAATTACCGAACGCGATAAAGTGATTTTCGCCGCATATCAAACCAGCGGTAGCGCCATCATCACCAACTACTTCTCTTCCGGCGTCGCGGTGTTTGCCTTTCTGGGCACGTCCGTAATCGTACCTTTAGCCGTCATCCTGGTGTTTAAATTTGTCGGAGCCAACATTTTGCGCGTCTGGCTTAACTTCGAAGAACGTCGCAACCCAACGCAAGGAGCGCAAGCATGACAACTCAGGTCCGCAAAAATGTCATGGATATGTTTATCGATGGCGCGCGCCGTGGCTTTACTATCGCCACGACCAACCTGCTGCCAAACGTGGTGATGGCGTTTGTCATCATTCAGGCGCTGAAAATTACCGGCCTGCTCGACTGGGTGGGGCATATCTGTGAACCCGTAATGGCGCTGTGGGGATTGCCCGGTGAAGCGGCAACCGTCCTTTTAGCCGCATTAATGAGTATGGGCGGCGCAGTCGGTGTTGCCGCCAGTCTGGCGACCGCCGGCGCATTAACCGGTCACGATGTCACCGTTTTACTGCCCGCGATGTATTTAATGGGCAACCCGGTGCAAAATGTCGGTCGCTGCCTGGGGACAGCCGAAGTGAATGCCAAATATTACCCGCATATCATTACGGTCTGCGTGATTAACGCATTGCTGTCGATCTGGGTTATGCAGCTTATTGTTTAACAAGGAGTTACCATGATTGATTATACCGCAGCCGGTTTTACCCTGCTGCAGGGAGCGCATTTGTATGCGCCGGAAGATCGGGGAATTTGCGATGTCCTCGTCGCTAACGGCAAAATTATCGCCGTTGCCAGCAATATCCCTTCTGACATTGTACCGGACTGCACGGTTGTCGATCTCAGCGGGCAGATCCTCTGTCCTGGTTTTATTGATCAACACGTCCATTTGATTGGTGGTGGCGGCGAAGCAGGTCCCACGACGCGCACGCCGGAAGTGGCGCTAAGTCGCCTGACGGAAGCGGGCGTCACGTCAGTGGTTGGTCTGCTGGGCACCGACTCTATCTCTCGCCACCCGGAATCCCTGCTCGCCAAGACCCGTGCGCTCAATGAAGAAGGCATCAGCGCCTGGATGCTGACCGGCGCTTATCATGTCCCTTCCCGCACTATTACGGGTTCCGTGGAAAAAGACGTGGCGATTATCGATCGTGTGATTGGCGTGAAATGCGCCATATCTGATCACCGTTCTGCCGCACCGGACGTTTATCACCTGGCTAATATGGCGGCGGAATCCCGCGTTGGCGGTTTGCTCGGCGGTAAACCTGGCGTCACCGTGTTCCACATGGGCGACAGCAAAAAGGCGTTACAGCCTGTCTATGACCTGCTGGAAAACTGCGATGTGCCAATCAGCAAGTTGCTGCCGACCCACGTTAACCGCAACGTTCCGTTGTTTGAGCAGGCGCTGGAGTTCGCGCGCAAAGGCGGCACCATCGATATCACCAGCAGCATTGACGAACCGGTCGCCCCTGCCGAAGGTATTGCCCGCGCCGTTCAGGCGGGTATTCCGCTGGCACGCGTCACCCTCAGCTCCGACGGCAACGGTAGCCAGCCGTTCTTCGATGACGAAGGGAATTTAACCCATATCGGTGTTGCCGGTTTTGAAACGTTGCTGGAAACCGTGCAGGTGCTGGTCAAAGACTATGATTTCAGTATCAGCGATGCCCTGCGCCCGCTCACCAGTAGCGTAGCCGGTTTCCTTAACCTGACCGGGAAAGGCGAAATTCTGCCAGGCAATGACGCAGACTTGCTGGTCATGACGCCAGAATTGCGCATTGAGCAGGTATACGCTCGCGGCAAACTGATGGTCAAAGACGGCAAAGCCTGCGTGAAAGGAACGTTTGAAACGGCATAAACGGTTGTCAGCCGCCCGAATGGACGTAGAATGCCCGCAAGGGCGGCTGACAGAGTAAAACCTAATGGATGACTGTGGTGCGGTTTTGCATAATATTGAAACCAAATGGCTTTATGATTTTCTGACCCTGGAAAAATGCCGCAATTTTTCCCAGGCGGCAGTCAGTCGCAACGTCTCGCAACCGGCATTCAGCCGCCGCATCCGTGCACTGGAACAGGCGATTGGCGTTGAATTGTTTAACCGCCAGGTGACGCCACTGCAACTCTCGGAACAAGGGAAAATCTTTCATTCGCAGATCCGCCATCTGTTGCAACAGTTAGAAAGTAACCTGGCAGAGCTGCGTGGCGGCAGCGATTACGCGCAACGTAAAATCAAGATAGCCGCTGCACACTCTCTTTCCCTCGGTCTGTTACCGTCCATTATCAGCCAGATGCCGCCGCTCTTTACCTGGGCAATTGAAGCCATTGATGTTGATGAAGCGGTCGATAAACTGCGTGAAGGGCAAAGTGACTGTATTTTTTCCTTTCACGACGAAGATTTGCTGGAAGCGCCGTTTGACCACATTCGCTTATTTGAATCTCAATTGTTCCCCGTTTGCGCCAGTGACGAACACGGAGAAGCACTTTTTAACCTCGCGCAGCCACACTTTCCGTTACTGAATTACAGCCGCAACTCCTACATGGGGCGATTGATTAATCGCACCCTGACGCGCCACAGTGAGTTAAGTTTCAGCACCTTTTTTGTCTCTTCGATGAGCGAGCTATTAAAGCAGGTTGCCCTCGACGGCTGTGGGATTGCCTGGCTGCCGGAATACGCTATCCAACAAGAAATTCGCAGCGGGCAGCTCGTTGTGCTGAATCGGGACGAACTGGTGATCCCGATCCAGGCCTACGCATACCGGATGAATACTCGCATGAATCCCGTTGCCGAACGCTTCTGGCGTGAACTGCGCGAGCTGGAGATTGTGCTTAGCTGACATTCTCCAGCATCGCACTACACCAACCGCCATTATCCCAGACCAGATCAAACGTTAGCGGTTCATCGTCGTGGTACAGCATTATCTCAAGGCTGATCGCCAGCGTGTGGCTGTACGCTTCTTTCAGATTGACCTGCAACGCTGCAATCCGTGGCTCATGAAATAACAGTGCAGAACGCAGCTGACGGCAATACCAGCTCTGGAGATGTTTGTCGCTCTGGTTATGCACTTGCCACTCGGGCATGCCTGAAACAAGTAATGACGGTAATGCCGAATGAGGAGAATTAAAAAGAGTGAGGAGATCGCTGCATACCGATTTACGCAGCAATGACGTTTTATTGCCTGAAATTTCAGGTAAAACAGCCTGAAGTGATTGGCGCATCATTTTGCGCACTCCTGACGTTTAGCAACATATGCGGCTTGCCCTGAACACCGGGCACCACTGTATTGATGCTCATTTTCCATAGCCATTCCCTTTTGTTCATTACATCCATGTCAGTCTGAGACAGGCCTGAATCCTGTCAGCAAAGTATAAAACCTTACTTGCCTATGAATATCTACTGACTTTTCAGGAAAAAAGTCATGATTTGATAAAAATCATCAAACTCAAAAAAAAACCGCTAGTATATTCTGAATATTCCGAATAGTTACGTAGATGAAAATACTTGTCACCGCCGCTACTTAATTCCGGTGGGAAATTATTTATTTCCGCATAATCAGCCATGTATTATTTGGAACAATTAGTTTGTAAATAATATAAATTGATAACATATCAAATACATCAAAAATACCATTCACATGCATTATTAATATAGACCTCAATATAGCAACATCAAATTCCAATTAGTAATAAGATATGCTTTTTAATTGCATGAAAATAATTTTAAATGAGCGTTTTTTGATACTTTAAAGTGTTTCCCACCATTTAATATCACCATGTAGAGTTGATATCACTACAACAGAAACATGCATGTCATTTTTTTACTTCTTTTTTACTACAGAAAAATTTATCTATTTTTCTAAACATCAGTGAAATACTCATAAAAGGTAACTATTATGTCTATGCCATTAAGCAATGTCCTTCAGAGTCAAATTATTACAGATAATCACTTCCTTCATCATCCAAAAGTCGACAGTGAGTTAATACGTAAATATGAACGTGCACGCCTGGATACGGAAAATATCTATCTTCTGCCTCTTGTTCGTGGCAATAACCATAATTACGATGGAAAAAGCGTTGTCGAAATTAGAAAACTTGATATTAGTAAAGAGTACTGGCCATTTAATTATGTGACAGAAACATGCAGAGAATCCGATGGTATTACAACAACAGGACGTATGCTCTATCGAAACTTGAAAATCACCTCAGCTTTAGACGATATATATGGTGGTATATGTAAAAAGGCGCATGCTGCCACAGAGTTAGCAGAAGGATTACGGCTAAATTTATTTATGAAGAGCCCTTCCTATCCTGTTGAGGACTATACAGTTCATGAAATAACATTAGGCCCTGGTTGCAATGTTCCAGGTTACGCCGGAACCACGATAGGATATATTTCAACTCTTCCAACTTCTCAGGCAAAAAGATGGACCAATGAGCAGCCAAGGATTGATATCTATATTGATCAGATAATGACTGTCTCAGGGGTGGCAAATTCTTCCGGATTCGCCCTTGCCGCATTACTTAATGCTAATATTGAGTTGGGTAATGACCCAATAATTGGTATAGAAGCCTATCCCGGTACCGCGGAGATCCATGCAAAAATGGGATATAAAGTTATCCCCGGTGATGAAGATGCAAAACTCAAACGTATGACTCTGCAACCGTCATCTCTTCCAGAGCTGTTTGAATTAAAAAATGGTGAATGGAATTATATTGGTAAATAACCACTGAGAAGAATGAGTACTAATATTCAGGTTATACAGATATTTAAACAATACCCTGCAATTTACAAAGTAATACTCATTGCGACTTCTTAATTTAAGAAAGCGCAAGGAACGTTTACCCTTGCGCTTATTATAATAAGTCAGGCGTCGACTTTATCCAGCGGCCATGAATCAAACAGATAGCCGTCAAAATAAATATCGTCAACGTTCGAGAATTCCAGCAGACGTTGCTTAACGTTTTCCAGATGCTGCCACATTGCCAGCTTCGCCGCTCGGGCATCTTTTTTGATTAACGCGGCGAGGATCTGTTTGTGATCGCCCAACCACTCTTTGCGATACAGGCTGTCATCCAGATGGCTGTGCAACTGGATCCACATTGGGTTGTTTTCCCGCCACTGCCAGGACTGACGGAATAACTCCACCAGCATGCTGTTATGCGTTGCTTCGGCAATGGCGAGATGGAACTGCATATCACCGCTTTCGCTGCTGCCCGGCGCGCTGGAAGCCAGTTCACGCTCTTCCAGTTGCAATGCCTGACGCATTTTGACGATATCTTCGCGGGTAGCCTGCAAAGCGGCAAATTCCGCGATGTTACTTTCCAGTAACTGACGCGCCTGTAACAGCTCAAAAGGACCGGCATCATTGCAGACGTTAGCATCCGGACTGTCTGTGTTGTGGCTGCCTGAGCTATCAAGAACATAGATACCGGCACCCCGGCGCACTTCCACCAGCCCTTTGATCTCCAGCATGATCAGCGCTTCACGTACCACCGTCCGCGTGACATCAAGCATTTCTGCAATTTCACGCTCCGGCGGCAGCCGTTCGCCAGGATTGTACGGCGTCTTTATGATCAGATCGCGGATCATCGCCCCGACTTCCTGGTAAGGTCTTTGCGCAGAGGTGGCAGATTTCATGGTGTTGTGTCCGTTAGGTGCGGTTAATCAAATTTTTGCCGGATGCGGCGTGAATGCCTTATCCGGCCTACAACGGGCAATTTTACGGCCCCCGTTAATCTCAAACTATACCATTAGCACTGGAAGTTGGCACGTACAGGTGGGCAAAAAAACGAAAACTGGTCAACCAAATATCAGTTTGATTGACCAGTAAGTCTGTAGGGTAATCAGTTAGTTACAGCGCAGCCACACACTCGCGCGCACCGCGTTCGCACAGCTGCTGATATGCCGCCGTCACCGCGCCAACAAAGTCCGCATTTTGCGGCAGATCATCGGCAAAAATACCGCTCAGGCCCAGCAACGCTTTCACGCGGTCTGCGCCCTGATACTGCTCGTTGATCTTCTGGAACTCCGCCAGCATCGGGTCGACCACGTCAATGGCATTACCCTGCTCATCCACGCCCTGGGTGTAACGCATCCAGCCAGCCACGCCCAGCGCCAGGTGACGCCAGCTGCCGCCGTTTTGCAGGTGCAGACGCACCGGGTCCAGCAGACGCTGCGGTAACTTCTGGCTGCCGTCCATTGCAATCTGCCAGGTACGGTGACGCAGAGATGGGTTGCTGAAACGCTCGATCAGCAGCGTCGCATAGGCGTTCAGGTCCGTACCTTCCGGCATCGACAGCGTTGGCGCTTGTTCCTGCATCATCAGGGCAAAGGCCGCTTTGCGATAATCCGGGTTAGTCATGGTGTCGGCAATAGTTTCATAGCCGCCGAGGTAACCGAGGTACGCCAGGAAAGAGTGGCTGCCGTTCAGCATACGCAGCTTCATCATTTCGAACGGCACAACGTCTGCAACGAACTGTGCGCCCACTTTATCCCAGTCCGGGCGACCATTAACGAAGTTATCTTCAATCACCCACTGACGGAACGGTTCGCAGGCAATGGCGCACGGGTCGTAAACACCCAGCTGGTCAGCAATTTCCTGTAAGGTTTCTGGCGTCGCCGCTGGAACGATGCGGTCAACCATGGTGCATGGGAAGGTGACGTTCTCTTCAATCCATGCCGCCAGCTGCGGATCGCGTGCCTGAGCCAGTCCCAGTACCGCGACCTTCGCCACATGACCGTTTTCACGCACGTTATCGCAGGACATCACCGTAAACGCTTTCAACCCTTTTTCACGACGCAGACGCAAGGCTTCGACGATGTAACCAATCGCGGACTTCGGCGCAGTCGGGTTTTCCAGATCGTGCTTGATCAGCGGGTTATTGAGATCCAGTTGACCGCTTGCCGCATCAGCGCAGTAGCCTTTTTCCGTGACCGTTAGAGAGACAATCGCCGTTTGCGGACGCGCCATCGCGTTGAGAATACCTTCGCAGCCGTCGATTTCCGGATGCAGCGCTTCTTTCATCGAACCGATAATTTTCAGCTCGGTGCTTTCTGCGCCTTTTTCCGCTACGGTGTACAGCAGTTGCTGTTTTTTCAGGTTTTCGATCAGCACGCGGTCGTTGCCTGGCATCAGGTTAACTTCGCAGATGCCCCAGTCGCTGTCGGTGCTTTCCAGCAGATGATGGGTATACAGCGCCTGGTGCGCGCGGTGAAACGCCCCGCAACCGAGATGCACAATGCGTGATTCCAGACGAGAATGATCCCATGACGGGCGGGCAACCGGCAGATTGCTGTCAACAATAGTAGTCATCGTAAACTCCAGAATCCGTCTTCAGAGAGTGACGGCAAGGAAGAAGGAACCGGCACGGCGCGCAGCCATGCCGGTGGATATTAACGGCTAAAGAAAGCGCGCTGGATCGCCAGTTCGACACCGCGAACTTCGGCCAGGCCTTTCAGACGACCAATTGCGGAGTAACCTGGGTTGGTTTTCTTCTTCAGGTCGTCCAGCATCTGATGACCGTGGTCCGGACGCATCGGGATCAGGTCTTCTTTGCCTTCCGCTTTACGACGGTGTTCTTCTTCAACAATCGCTTTCACCACTTCGTACATATCAACGTCACCGTTCAGGTGCGCCGCTTCGTGGAAGGTTTTCGGGTTATCTTCACGCATGGTGGAGCGCAGATGGGTGAAGTAAATACGCGGACCGAACTGCTTGATCATATCAACCAGATCGTTGTCAGCACGCACGCCGTAGGAACCGGTGCACATGGTGAAACCGTTCGCCATGCTGTTTACGGTATCAACCATCCACTGCATATCTTCAATGGTGGAAACAATGCGCGGCAGGCCGAGGATCGGGCGCGGCGGATCGTCCGGGTGAACCGCCATACGCACGCCAACTTCTTCAGCAACTGGAATAATCGCTTTCAGGAAGACGGCAAAGTTTTCGCGCAGCTTCGCTTTATCGATATCTTTGTACAGCTCCAGGTGCTTACGGAACTGGTCGAGGGTATACCCTTCTTCCGCGCCCGGCAGACCGGCAATGATGTTACGCGTCAGACGCGCTTTGTCTTCATCGCTCATAGTGGCGAAGCGAACAGCAGCCTGAGCAATTTCTTCTTCGGTGTAATCCGCTTCCGCGCCTGGACGTTTCAGGATATGCATTTCGAATGCAGCGAATTCGATCTGGTCGAAGCGCAGAGCTTTGGAGCCGTCTGGCAGCACGTATTCGAGGTCAGTACGGGTCCAGTCGAGCACCGGCATGAAGTTGTAGCACACGGTGCGAATGCCGCACTGCGCCAGGTTGCGCAGAGTCTGCTGATAGTTAGCGATCCACTGCTCATAGTTGCCAGTGTGGGTTTTGATATCTTCGTGAATTGGTACGCTTTCTACGACAGACCACACCAGGCCTGCGTCTTCAACGATCGCCTTGCGTTTGAGGATCTCTTCTACGGACCATACTTCGCCGTTCGGGATATGGTGCAGCGCGGTAACCACGCCAGTTGCGCCCGCCTGACGGACATCAGCTAAAGAAACCGGATCGTTTGGGCCGTACCAGCGCCAGGTCTGTTCCATGATTTTTCCTCTTTCACATAGTGGGTTCCACAGCAAAGAGACGCGGAACCCTGGAGTTGTTTAGGTATCCGGATGAACAACCAGACCGCAGCCGTGGCGTTGCATCGGATGAGATGGCGTATAAGTTCTACCTTTTGGTAAGACATGTCAACCCGAATTCTGAAATTGGTTAACCACATCACAAGAATTTCACTCTCATGGTTGTTGCTGCAAATTGCAGCAAAGGGTAATCGATGGTTATTGATCAGAGGATGTGACATTCATCGCAACAATGGTTGACCAATTTGCATAACATGTCGCCCAAAATAACAACGGTTCAACCAGGTAAGGTAAAACGTTATGCATGTGCTTAACATTCTCTGGGTGGTATTCGGCATTGGTCTGATGCTGGTACTGAATTTGAAGTTCAAAATCAATTCAATGGTGGCTTTGTTGGTGGCGGCGCTGTCCGTCGGGATGCTGGCGGGCATGGATTTGATGTCGCTGCTGCACACCATGAAAGCGGGCTTCGGCAACACGCTGGGGGAACTGGCTATCATCGTGGTGTTCGGTGCGGTCATCGGTAAATTGATGGTCGACTCCGGCGCGGCTCACCAGATAGCGCATACGCTGCTGGCGCGTCTCGGTCTGCGCTATGTACAGCTGTCAGTGATTATCATCGGCCTGATTTTTGGTCTGGCGATGTTCTATGAAGTGGCCTTTATCATGTTAGCGCCGCTGGTTATTGTTATTGCCGCCGAAGCTAAAATTCCGTTCCTGAAACTGGCGATCCCGGCAGTAGCAGCTGCCACTACCGCACATTCACTGTTCCCACCGCAGCCGGGTCCGGTGGCGCTGGTGAATGCTTATGGCGCAGATATGGGGATGGTTTATATCTATGGCGTACTGGTGACGATCCCAAGTGTAATCTGCGCAGGTCTGATCCTGCCGAAGTTCCTCGGCAATCTTGAGCGCCCAACGCCATCATTCCTGAAAGCAGATCAACCGGTAGATATGAACAATCTGCCCTCTTTCGGCGTTTCGATTCTGGTGCCGCTGATCCCGGCGATCATTATGATCTCGACCACCATCGCCAATATCTGGCTGGTAAAAGATACCCCTGCCTGGGAAGTGGTTAACTTTATCGGTTCCTCGCCGATTGCAATGTTTATTGCGATGGTGGTTGCATTCGTACTCTTTGGCACCGCACGTGGTCATGACATGCAGTGGGTGATGAACGCTTTTGAAAGTGCGGTGAAAAGCATTGCAATGGTGATTCTGATCATCGGTGCGGGTGGCGTGCTGAAGCAAACTATCATCGACACCGGCATTGGCGACACCATCGGCATGTTGATGTCCCACGGCAATATCTCGCCCTACATCATGGCATGGCTGATCACTGTGCTAATTCGTCTGGCGACGGGTCAGGGTGTCGTTTCGGCGATGACCGCCGCCGGGATTATCAGTGCTGCAATCCTTGATCCAGCAACCGGTCAGCTGGTTGGCGTGAATCCGGCGCTGCTGGTGCTGGCGACGGCTGCGGGTTCCAACACCCTCACCCACATTAACGATGCATCTTTCTGGTTGTTCAAAGGTTACTTTGACCTGTCGGTAAAAGACACGTTGAAAACCTGGGGTCTGCTGGAGCTGGTCAACTCCGTGGTTGGGCTGATTATTGTGCTGATTATTAGCATGGTAGCGTAAAAGAACACCAGAGCCTGCCAATGGCAGGCTCAGTTCGGATTGTCGGCAAAGTGCGCTTTGTTTATGCCAGATGCGACGCTAACGCGTCTTATCTGGCCTACAAAGGGCTAACGTGCAGGTTTTTAGCTTCAGGTAATATTGCGTACCTGCATTAGCAATGCCCTGTGATTTCTTTATTGATAAACAAAAGTCACGCCAATAATCGATTGCACATTCCCTGCAGTCACCTGCCCTCCGGTACGTGCGTAATTTGCCGTTAATCCCAGACTTACCGCCGAAGTCCCTACTGCTCCTAACGATACCGTGTTATTCGCTGGAATAATCGTACCGTTGCGCGTCAACTGTACGCCGACGCCCTGTGCAGGTGAAAACGACGCGGTATTGGTGAAAATCGAGTTGCCCGCATCTGCGGTTGTGCCGGAGAGGTAATACCCCAGGTTTTGGCTTTTCGCACAATAAACGGTAAGAGGAATTGGCACTGAACCAGGGTAGTCCGGCAGAGTAACGGTGACATCACGAGCAGAAACATCGCAGCCGCCAGTAGGCACCACCACATCATTATTGGCGTAAATATTCCACACAAACTGGAAATCATCGCTGTTATAGTTGTTGGTCTGTCGCAAAATAAGCACGGCAATTAATGAGCCAGCTTTAATCGCCACCCCGCCCGCACTGCTCACAGGCGTCAAATAAAGCGCCACCGGCCACGGCTTATCCGTTCTCGAATTATAAACAACGCGCGGCGTTTCGCTGGTGGTAGGAAATGGATAGCTACTGCCACTATATTTTACGGTCCCGGAAAAATTAGATAACACGCCGCCATAAGCCGAGCCTCGTTGCAGTGTGACATAGTCTGTAATGGTTTCCGGATAATCGTTATGGCAAAAGATTTGCGTCGAAAGATCCACGACCAGGTTTTGCCCCACATTCACGGCGGGCGCAAGGTTTACATAAACATTGGCGCTGCCACCGCCAATAGGGATAGCGGTACCATTGGCGGTTTTACAGGCGAATGACCAGGCATTTACCGACCAGCCCATCAGCAGTACAGCAAACAGGGTAATAACTCGTTTCATTACAATCATCTCTTCGGGTTCAGCTGTAGGTATAGGTGATGCTAATCACTGCCTGAATGGTTCCCTGAGTGGCTCCGCCATTTACCGTCAATGCTCTGACCTGTAACGGGAAGTGCGCTGATTGTGAGGAATCATCCACCTGAACTGTTTTGGTTGCGCCAGTATTCAATGTGTTGCCACTGTCATCCTGTAGCTCTAACTGGATGTTTTGCGCGGTCCCCTGGTTTTTATAATATCCGGTACTGTCGGCTGCCCCGCTGAAGCTGGCAGTGACCCTCGACGTTCCCACCGGACAATTAGTCAACTCAAGCGCAACATCATGCCAGGCCGATGCCGCCCCGGCAGACATCAGACTGAAAGAATAAAGATCGCCGAGATCAACCGTGGCATTGGTGGTGGAAACTGTGCACGGTTTGGCGACGACCTTACCGTTCACCGTGATGGTGACATCGGCTGCCTGTATCGTCGCACTTGCGAGCGCCAATATTGCCGCCAATACATACCCACGTTTGCACCATTTCATGAGCATCTCCAGTTACTGATATTCAAGAGTGAAGGTAGCCGTGGCATTGATATGCCCTGCAGTGACAGGCACCTGTGTCGCCATTAGCCGGGCGTAAAAATTCAGCGTATTTGGTTTACCCGGCGTCAGGGTCGTCCACGAAAGCGCGGACGATGGAGCATTAAGGGGTATTTGATTTTGCTGCTCATTCAGAAGCTGTATTCCCAGTCCCGAAGCCGCTGACACCGTATTTTCAAGTGCAAGCAGATTGGCATTGTGGCTATCTGCAACGCCGGTAAACCCAACTTTTACGGCAGAAACGGCATTACCACAGGGTGACAGCAAAATACGAAATGGAACAACAGGAGTCGTCGCGCCAATGTTGTTAAATTGCTTCGCCGCGTTTTCCATCAGATCAACAGTAAAATTGGTTGATTCAGCGGCCACACTACAGCCGTTATCCCTGACATAGCCGCGGATAGTAATCGTGCTATCCGCAGCCAAAGCGTGACTCACCGCCAGCCACAAAAAAGCGCACAGAAGATAAAAAGGTTTGTTTCTCATCACGCCCCCTTAACGACATTCAGCTGATAGCTGGGTTAATAACTGCTGCTGCCTCTCTGGTGGCAGTTGATAATTGGCGACACAGTGAGCATTTTCCTCTTCTCCCCATTTCACCTGAACTTTTCCCGCTAGAGGCATTCCGCTGAGGTAAACCTGACCATTATCCGCAACAATGCCGCTACTCTGGCTACTCTCTGATGTCACCATCGCCCCAAACGGCAGCGGCTTATTATTGTGGGTTAGCGTCATGAGCAGTTTTATCCCAACGCGCGCTTTAAACTCTGCTCGCACGATCGCCCCACGAGTGGGAACAACGTTAGCGACCGCGTTATCTAAATCGACGTTATCAGCCAGGGTATTGGTATCCAGCGCCACTCTGTTTTCCCGATATTCAGTGGCATAAGGCAGCACGGCATAACCACGCCAGTCGGTACGCACCCCCGTCTGGTTTTCGACTTTTGCATCTTTTGCGCCAGGCGCTTTAACAAGCACCACCGTATCGTTTAACGGCTGCCCCAGCGTTACGCCATTGGCATGAGCCAGTACCCCACCGCTGACTCCGTAATAGAGCTGCTTAATATCATCGCTATGGCTGTAACCGATATTGGCATTGCCGTAACCACCGCGATAATTCAGCGTGGCGTAGCCTGTACTTCCGCTATTACCATCGCCTCCCCCGGCATAGCCGGTTTGCACGCTATAGCTGAGGTTGTTGTCTTCCAGCAACGTACCGTATACACCAGCCAGATTGGTCATCCGACCGTTGAGATCGTGTGACATGCTGTAGCTGGCACTGGCATGTCGCCACTGAGATTTACTGTCAGAACGCAGCCAGTGGCTGAAAGGAATATTGACGTTAAGCGCTAACATCTGATCCCGTCCTTTTTGCCAGGCGTTTTTCGTCAGGCTATAGCTGAGCGTCCAGTTGATATCTTCGAATGCAGTATTTAAACCAGCCTGGAATTGCTCATCGACATTACTCGTTCCCCAATAAGTTTGATGGCTACCACTCAAATACAGTGTTGATGTGCGCCCGAGTTGCTGAGTAACGGTGAGCTGTAATTTCCCGCGTTTGTTATAAGCGAGGTTGTAATAGTCGGTGAATTTCGGCTTAACCTGAATAACTCCGTCCTGTGTTTCGATGTTGTAGCCATTCATTCGACTGTATGTTGTATCAGCGAAATTAAAATATCCGCTGGTCGAATAACGGTAACCCACTAACTGAATATTCGTGCCTGACTCATTGAGCGATTTGTTATAGAGAAAACGCACCGATTGTCCGTCATGCTGACTGTCATCGGGAAGTGTGGAATTAGCCTGCGTCATATCCACAGACAGAGCGCCCAGTGCCCCCATGTTTTTCCCGATACCGAAATTAAAAGCACGATAACGATCCGCCAGTTGCGTTCCACCATATATTGTCCAGCCAGCCGGAAGGCCGTGGAGTAATGTACTCTGGAAAAAGCGGGGTTTTTCCTGCTGCGCATTTCCACTACGGTATCCTCCTGCCGTAATGGAATAACGAGTATGCCCTTCACGTTGCAAAAGCGGGACTGACGAATAGGGTACAGTAAAAATCTGCGTGCTGCCGTCAGCCTCTTTGATCGTTACCTGCAAGTCACCACTATTACCTGCGGCATAGATATCGTTGATGGTAAAAGGCCCCGGTGGCACCGTACTATTATAAATGTCATACCCATTTTGTTTAATAGTGACCTGTGCAGTACCACGAGCAATACCGTGGATCACCGGGGCAAATCCTCTTTGGCTATCGGGTAACATATTGTCATCTGAGGCCAATTGTGCGCCGCGAAAGTTAATACCATCGAAAATATCGCCCTGAGTATAACCATCACCCAGCGTCAGCCGGGAACGTAACGGTATTATGTCTCGCTCAAGCCAGGTATTGATATGCTGCCATTTATTTTTGCTACCTGATGATCTGTCGCTACTGTTATAACTCCAGCTGGTATTGTCGCGTAAACGCCACGCACCAATATTTAACCCACTCTGTAGGTTTAAATATGCATAATGGCTGTTACCCCCAATCCGATTCTGTACACTATTTCCGCTGAAATTATAATTGAGCAATCCGGCATTAATACCGGGATCCCATAACTCAGGAGGAATATAACCACGCGCGCGATTACTCATAAATGCCTGAGGGATCGTCAGGTTGAGTCGCTGCTGACCAACATCTAAATGCGCAGTAGCGTCATGGATTATTGAGGTTAATGGCACGCAGGCATCATCCGCCAGCAGATTCATACCGGAGACAGAAGCCGTATTCAGCCCCATACTGGCAAGTTGCGCGCGTGTCAGGCAGGGAACAATCCCTTGTTCGCTGTCGCCCGTATTAAATGTGACATCACGCGTTGCCATATAACCATTATTCAAATAGATATCGACACGATACGTCCCTGGCGGTAATTCTTGCCCATTTTCAAAACGCGATAAATCAGCCACAGCCTGGGGATCATCCGCTAAAAAGCGCGGATTAAAATAGAGTTCGGCAGATGACAAAGGTGTCTGTGCGGCAAAAGCACAGGCGACAAAGAGCCGGACAAAAAAACCAGCCAAACGATGCTTACGAATATGCAAGCATTGTGTGTTTCGCTGGTAAAGTCTTAAATTCAGATATGACATTATTCCTCCGGTTTAAAATCACCCGGCAGTCAATTCTTTTTATTCAGGCGAAAAATTCCCCCTGCGTTATTCCATTACGCCCGTCATTTTGGGGGTAAGTGCGCCATAATCATTTATTGTTCGGTAAGTAATATTGCTTCCCGCATCAGAAGGCAATTTAACCGTGCTTTCGCCCATTGGAGGCACCAAGGCATTTTCAAGAACCCGGGCTCCGGCATTCAACTCTGTTACCGTCAGGTAATAGGGTGTCGGGTTAATCAGCGTCAGAGAATTCGCGCTACGACGAAATCTTAATTTTTCTGCGGCCTGATCGGGTGGCAACGCTAATTTAGCCGGACGATAGTACAGTTTAATGCGGCTGATAATTGCGAGCTGTAGCGTATTCTCAGTCAATTTTGATTTATCCATTGACGGAATCGCTTTAACGTTCATCCAGAATAAACTTTCCCGGTCCTGTGGCAATTGGTTATTTGTTGCATCAAGAATACGCAAGGTATTCTCTTTTTTTCCCTTCATCGCAAACAGAGGAGGCGTCACGATAAAACGACCATCCTTTACACCATCGGCATTTTCCACCCATGACTGAATTAAATAGGTACTATTTTCATCATTATTTGTCACGGCAAGTTGCACTTGTTTTTGCCCTGCCGGATAAATTACGCGAGTCGCACCTAAGGCCACTCCCGCTTCAGCGCGTCCGGCAACCATCATTGCCATGAACATCAGGATACCTGCCAGCAAGCAGAATGTTATTTCCTGCGATTTCCTTACATTGACGTTTTTATTACTCACTGTCCTGTTCCTGTTATCACATTATCTGCTGAACAATTACTGATAGGTTAAAGAGAACCAGGCCTGGGCATTGGCGATGCCGCCAGTAACCCGACGCCCGGTAGCACGATATTTGGCGATGAAATGTAGCGAAGTAGAGCCTGAGTAAAGCCGTTTCCAGTTTGCTGGAGGACGATTAATCGGTACGAGGTTTCCTTCATCATCAAACAACGCTACGCCAATATTGGTGGCTATCCCTGGCCCCTCTCCCACGGAAAGCACATCCGGATTTTTACCATCCGCGACACCGTGAAACGCCACACCCACACGTTCACTCACCACCGTGCTACATTCCCGTAAATGAATAACAAAAGGCACCGGTGCGCTATCTTCCCCTACCGCATGAAACCGGTTACTGCTGATTTGCCCCATATTGACCGTCATTTGTTTATCACCGGCTTCAATCCGGCAAGTTTCCGCAATAATGACGCCCTGAAATTGCATATTTCCGCCGGGCAGCGTGGTATTCCATTTATTTCCGGCCAGAGCAAACATTGGCAGCAACGACGCTAATAGAAATAATCTCTTCCTTTTCATCGTTATTTTTATCGCACAAGGGTGGGCATCCCTGCCCGTAATGACGTCCCTGAACCTGGGTAGGTTATTGATACTGAACCTTGAAGGTCGCATCCGCATTAGCAGCACCCGGGGTTGCGGCACCGGTTGCAAAATAACGCGCCTGGAACGGAATGGTGTTGGTTCCGTTATTCAGGGTTGTTTCTGAACTAAATGTCGCACCGTCCAGCGCCAGCGCAGCACCCGTTCTGTCCAGGATCTGCACACCAACGTTTGTTGCGCTACCCGCAGCTGAACTCTGCAGAGCCAGAACGTTGGTATGACCCGCATCAATCGCCGTACCTAAAAAGGCAACAGCGGCTTTAGATGCAACATTGGTATCGCAATCATTCAGCTGAATGTTAAAACCGACAGCAGAACTGGTCGCTCCTTCCTGTGCCAGCGATGCGGTACGAACCTGTCCTAACTGAACGGTTTGATCAACAGAGCCTGCATCAACTGCGCAAGCGGCGTTAACAACTTCCCCTTTAAAGTGAACGGTCCCACCATTTACCGTCGTGGCAGCGGCCAAAGCCGCTGTAGAACTGAGGGACAGAGCCGACAGAACAACGATTGCCAGAGTTTTAATTTTCATGCTGCTTTCCTTTCAAAAAACTATTTCTAAATCGACATGGGCAGTCGTTCTGTACACTTTGTTTTGTCAACGAGTTTGACTGCCAACACTGCACAGTTTTCCCCCAAAAGATGAAACATTTGGGGCCATTTTGACTCATAGAGGAAAGCATCGCGGACAAACTTTTTCAGTTTATTTGTTGGCTTAATATTCTATTGTTATCTTTATTTATAGATGTTTATATTGCATGAGGTGGTTTTTGGAGAGAAGAATGAGGAAGATGCGTCGAGCCACAGAAACGTTAGCTTTACATATAGCGGAGGTGATGTGAAATTAATTTACAATAGAAATAATTTACATATCAAACAGTTAGATGCTTTTTGTCGTTTTTTAATATTTTTATGCTTGAGAAAAAATACGTAACTTATTTATGATATGGACAGTTTGGCCCCAATTGTCTTGTATTTATTTGTTTTTTAACTTTATTATCAATAAGTTAAATCAAACCTCTTCTCTTTTTAATTTTTCGTTTATGAGATTATTTCTTTCCCATAATCCGGCAAAACGAGCAGCATTACTGGCGGTATAACGCACAGTATGGCGAATATTTCGATGCCCGAGATAATCCTGAATTAAACGAGTATCTGCACCACGCTCCGCCAGTTCATAACCGCAAGCATGCCTTAACATATGAGGATGAGTCTGCGTTACGGTTCCAGCTTCAATACCGGCATCGCGAATAATGCGATAGGCCTGCTGGCGAGAAAGCCGACTCCCGCGGCGAGAAATAAATATAGCGTCAGTCCGGTCAGCGCCTTTCCAGTTAGCACGTTCCTGGGTCCAGCGTTCCACGGCTTCACGCTCATCAAAACGTAACGGGTGAACGGTAGAAAATCCGTTCTTCAGTCGGCGAATATTTATTCTACCTTCATTAAGGTCAAGGTCCTGATAATGCAGATCAAGCAGTTCACTAATACGCATCCCATGCCGATATGCCAACAGAATAAGACAATAATCTCTGGCTCCCGTTGCCCCGTAACAAACCGCCTGCATCATGGCCTGAACTTCTTTACCGGTAAGATAACGACGTTTACTCACAATAGTAGTACTCCTAACTGAGATATATTTAAATGAATACCTATAGGAAACCTCAATCGGTCAAAATTAGCCCAATAGATAAAAAGATAACCACACACGAAGTGATGTGGCTATCAGTCAATTACATTAAATATCATACAAAAATAAAATATCACTGATGTGACAACATCTATTTTCATTGATTTGATTCAATATAACAATAGATTGCAGTGGATTAACTTCCAGTTGCTTAAAAAATAAAGAAAAAAGTGCGGAAACAGGAGAATTTAAGTGATGTGTAAATTTATGAATGATTTTGTTTATTTATTTTGAAGAACATAAACCATTGTATTTTGTATGGATATGGTTAACTTAATGTTTATTATGAAAATTAATAATCACACTTACAATAACATCAATTAATAAATGGTTAATCATTTTTGATATATCGTAAGAATAATGTAGTTTTTAACACCATCCCTGGTATCTCAACTATCTCTATAAAACAGCGTGACGCTGTCGTCCTCTGGCTCTATCCCAGATGCCGTAAAAACGCCCTGCATTGCTGGCGGTATACCAGACAGTATGACGAATATTGCGATGCCCAAGATAATCCTGGATAAGTCGCGTATCTATTCCCATATTCGCCAAAGCAAAACCACACGAATGGCGTAACATGTGCGGATGAATCTCCAGTGACAACCCGGCATTACCACCGGAAGTCGAGATAATATGGTAAAACTGTTGCCGAGAAAGCGGATTCCCCTTACGTGATAAAAATACCCACTCGCTCTCAGCATGCGGGTACGAAGTACGGATACTCAACCAGTTTTTTAAAGCCTGAACTTCTTTATTCAATAGCGGGTGCGTTGTTGAAAAGCCTTTTTTTAATCGATGGATATATATACACTTTGCCTTAAGATCAATATCCGAAATCCTCAATCGACAAATTTCACTCGCCCGGAAACCATGAATAAAACAAAGCAAAGTCAGACAATAATTACGTGCTGCATGAGGCCCGGTATTTGCTGCTTTAAGGAGTGATTCGATTTCACTATGGGTCAGGAAGTTCCTTTTTTTGTTATCAGCCTTATTCTTCATCGTTTTTCCCTTATAATTACAGACGCGCACTAGCTGTGCTGGGTTAGCAATAATCCAACATTTTTATCCTGATTATGTTTATAAAAGCGAACGTTTGCTTAATAACTAACGTAAGTGGACCAGTTCTTCTGAGTGAACTTAAATGGAGTAGCAACTGTTGGTAATGACTCCAACTTATTGATAGTGTTTTATGTTCAGATAATGCCCGATGACTTTGTCATGCAGCTCCACCGATTTTGAGAACGACAGCGACTTCCGTCCCAGCCGTGCCAGGTGCTGCCTCAGA
>OJKF01000041.1_pt1 | contig 104361 bp, 82 predicted proteins | sample 1596531 | NCBI WGS metagenome assembly OJKF01 (sample SAMEA4350128, study PRJEB24818) | metagenome | biome: human; feature: gut; material: faeces | place: Denmark | collected 2013-09 | reverse complement strand
CGCTGCCACAGGGCGGCGGCCGTGGTGGGCACAGGCACGCCGAGTTCCAGCGCAGCCTCGATCATCCACTTGGCCTCGCCGGATTCGTTGGCCACGGCCGGCACGTTCTTAAGCTCTGGATCATCCTTGGTGGCATTGTCGAACAAATCAAGCAGCCAGCTGGCCACAACCGAACCCTCACGCCAGGAATCCATGGTTTCGGCCGGATTGGTGACGTATTCGGAGCGCATCATCGTGGCGAATCCCTCGCCTAACGCCTGCATCATGCCGTATTCGATGCCATTGTGCACCATTTTGGCAAAGTGACCGCCACCGACCGGACCGGAGTGCACCAGACCATACTCCCCCTCAGGCTTCAGGGTCTGGAAAATCGGCAGCACGGCGGCGTAATCCTTATCGGAACCGCCGACCATCAGCGCGTAGCCGCGCGCGGCACCCCACACGCCACCGGACACACCACAATCAAGGAAGCCGATGCCATGCTCAGCCAAGGTGGCCGCGTGCTCGCGGTCCTCGGTGTACTTGGAATTGCCGCCATCGACTACGATATCGCCGGGTTCCAGCAGTTCGCCGAGGCGGGCGATGGTGGAATCAGTGGGCTTGCCGGCCGGAACCATCACCCACACCACGCGCGGGGCGGCGAGCGCGGCGACCAGATCCTCCAACGACGCAACGTCGCGGCCGGAGTCCGGGTTCATGTCGAAACCGATGATGTCGTGGCCGCCATCGCGCAGGCGCTTGACCATGTTGCCACCCATGCGGCCGAGGCCGATCATTCCCATCTGCATTGTTCTGTTCCTTCTATATATAAACGGCTGGTTTCATCTGGCTCCCCTCGGGTGAGGGGAGCTGTCGAACGAAGTGAGACTGAGGGGAGCCTACAAAATGCTCACAGGCCGAGAGCATCGGCCACGGCCATGGCTTCGTGTTCGGGATCGGCCTGGCCGATGTGTACGTTGACGTGCACTTCGTCATCGCCTGGCTCTTCGAGAATGTCGAACTGGGACTGCAGCATGCTTGGCTTCATGAAGTGGCCCTGACGGTGGGAGAGGCGTTCCATCACCTCGTCGAATGTGCCCTGCATGTAGACGAACACCACGCCTTGGCGGCGCAGCTTGTCGCGGTAGATCTTCTTCAGCGCCGAACAGGTGACCACGGCGGGCTCGCCGGCGGCCACGCGCTCGTCGATCCACGCGGCGATGGTGCCGAGCCAGGGCCAGCGGTCTTCGTCGGTGAGCGGGTGTCCGGCGGCCATCTTGTCGATGTTGGCTTGCGGGTGGAAGTCGTCGGCTTCGGCGTACTTCATGTCGTAGTGGTCCACGAGATGCTGGGCCACGGTGCTTTTGCCGCAGCCGCACACGCCCATCAGGACGATGATTGGCTTGGCGTGGGTGAAGTAGTTGGTGGGGATGGTGTTGGCGGTGATGATTGTTGAGGTCATGGTGGGTTCTTTGAAGTGACTAGACGAGGGGGACGAAGATGCTGCAGATCATGACGAGGGCGAGCACGACCACGGACAGCAGGCATTCGAGCACGGTCCAGGTCTTGAAGGTCTCGCCGACCTCGAGTCCGAAGTATTCCTTGATGAGCCAGAAGCCGGCGTCGTTGACGTGGGAGAGGAACACGGAACCAGCGCCGATGGCAATAACCAGCAGGGCGATGGCCGGCGTGGTGACGTCCATCTGCTCAACGACCGGGCCGAGGATGCCGGCAGTGGTGATGATGGCCACAGTGGCGGAGCCGGTGGCCACGCGGACGAAGGCGGCAATCAGCCAAGCGAGCAGGAAGATGGGGATGGCGGAGCTTTCCACGAACTTACCGATGATGTCGCCAATACCGGTGTCCACGAGCACGCCCTTGTAGCCACCGCCAGCGCCGACGATGAGCAGGATGCCTGCGATTGGCGGCAGCGCGGCCTTGAGGGAGTCGTTCACGGTCTTCCAGCTCATGTGGGTGGTGCGGCCGAGCACAATCATCGCGAAGATCACGGCGGCGGCCAGTGCGATGGCGGGCTTGCCGAAGAAGGCGAGAATCTGGGCGTATACGGCGTCCGAGCCAGCCCGGTCGGGGGCCACGATTTCGAAGATCGCGTTGCCGAGCATCAGGATGGCGGGCACGAGGATGCACAGCACGGACAGGCCGAACGGGGGCTTGGTGGTGATCGGGTTGCCGTCCGCATCGACGCGGCCCTTGCCGGTGTCGGAGTTTTCGGGAGCGCCGACCGGCACCCACTTGGCGGCGAACTTGGAGAACAGCGGGCCGACGAGCGCGGCGGTAATCACGGCGATCGGCAAGCCGAACATCATCGTCACACCAACGGAACCGTTCTTGAAGCAGCTCAGGGCGGCGAGCGGGCCAGGCTGGGGCGGCATGCAGGCGTGCATCACGGACAGGCCGGCCAAGGTGGGGATGGCGACGCGCATCAGCGGCAGCTTGGAGCGGCGGGTGATGAGGATGATCACCGGCACAAGCACCACCAAGCCGACCTCGAAGAACATCGGCAGGCCAATCAGGGCACCGATCAGGGCCATGGTCCACGGAATCATTTTCGGCGAGGCTTTGGCGAGCAGGGTGTCGACGATGCTGTCCGCCGCGCCGGTGTCCATAAGCACGCGGCCGAGCATGGCACCGAGGCCAACCAGAATGCCGACGGAGGCCATCGTGGAACCGAACGAGGTGGAGAAGCTTTCCACCGTGGCCACCGGTCCGTAGCCGGAGCCGATGCCGACCACGAGCGCGGAAATCAACAGGGAGACGAACGGGTGCAGCTTGGCGACGGTGACCAGCAGAATCAGCACCACAATGCTGGCCACCACAGAGATGCCGAGTTGGGTGCTGTTGAGCTGGACGGCTTGTGCGGCCTCAGCCAAAACAAGTGTATTCATAATCCATCTCTTCTTTGAGAAGTTGTATTTGGATGACGTTTCGCTGTCACCCAATATGTTTTGTATGTTGAAATCCAATATAAAGCGTTCTTATGGAATACGCAATACAATTATCGCTCGGCGTGTCGAATATGTATGCCATATTCGCCGTTCAATGCAATACTTGTCTTATGACTTCCGAGACTTTAGGCAATATGGCAGCGTCCAGCGAAACCTCCCTCCACGATCGCCTGCTTGATGAATGGGGCATGGCCGTGGTGAGCGGCACGGTAAGTGCCGGCGAGCGCCTGCCCGAACCGGACATGGACGGCGACGCCACCCCCTCGCGCACGGTGACGCGCGAAGTCACGCGAGTCTTGGAATCAATGGGATTGGTGACCGTCAAGCGCAAGGCCGGTGCCACCGCAAACCCCATCGAGGCTTGGAACATTCTCGATCCGCAGGTGATTCAGTGGCGGTTGCGCGGTCCGCATCGCATCGACGTGCTGCACGAACTCTCCCAGCTACGCGCCGCCGTGGAACCGATGGCCGCACGCCTGTCCGCCGCCAACGCCACCCCCGAGCATTGGGCCACCCTGACCCGTGCGGCCATCGAGATGGTGGCGCATTCGGACCATGCGAACGAATCCGAATACCTCGACGCCGACATTCTCTTCCATCGCACGTTGCTGGAAGCGTCCGGCAACCTGATGTTCGCCGCGCTGGGCGACGTGATCGCCTCGACGCTGACCGGCCGCACCCAACACGAACTCATGCCGCAGGTGGCCGACCAGACGGCCCTCGGCTGGCATACGGAAGTCGCCGCGCTGATTCGCAAGGGCGACGGCGACGGTGCCGAAACCGCCATGCGGCAAATCGTCGACGAATCCGATCAGGCCATCAGCCACATCGCCGGCACTGAAGCCTGACCCGTCATCATCACAGCACCACGCGGCGGTTGAGGTCGCGGCGCAGCGTCTTCCAGCCGGGTAGGTAGGCGGTCATGCGGCGTTGGAATCCGGCACCGTGGCCGCTTTCCCACAAATGCGTCATCTCATGCACCAAGACGTATTCCAGGAATTGCGATTCCATCAATCCCAATTGAAGGTTCAGGCGGATGCGGCCGATTCGCGGCGTACACGACCCCCAGCGCGAGGTCATGACCCGTAGCGTGATATGCGTGGGCTGCCGGCCGATGATCGGCCCCCACTTGGCCAGCAACTGTGGCAACGCGGCGTTGATCGCGGCCGCCGCTTGTCGTTTGCGTTCGTCGGTCCAGATTTGGGAGCGGTCAAAATACGGCTGGACGTTCGTACCGGCCCGGCCTGCCTCGGCGTCACCAATTCCCGGACGACTGATATCACCGGTTTTCGGACGACCGGCAACGTCTCCATCATGGCCGCTGGCACTGGCTACGCCCTGGCCTCCGTTTTCAAAGCTGGTGCTGCCATCGATGCCAAAGCCGGCACCCTCGTTCAATGCCGTGATGGAGCGCCGTTGCGCCTCGGCCATACGCTGCTGCTGGGCGAGAATCCACGAATGTCGCTCTTTGACGAAATCCGCGATACGACTCTCGCTCATCCGCATCGGTGCGGAGATTTCGACGCGGCCGCTCGGCGGTTTGATGCGCAGATACAGGTTTTTGATGGGTTTGCGCGTCAGGTGCAGATGGATGCCATCAATATCCAACGACTGCTCGGCGGCAGCGGACCGAACGGATTTCGGCGCACCGGACTTCGGAGCGGTGGATTGACGACGGCGATAAGGCATGCAAGTCATTCTCGCACAACGGCGGACAACAAGCGGCACACAATGCCGCCCCTCACGAATCGGCAACCGCCACTTACCCCCACGCGCACGCCCTGTCCTCCCATGATTCACCCATCCTATTGAGCGAAAGTGACATCTATGTCAAAATCGCGCAATAGAATGAGTTCCTATTGAGTGAAACTGACATAAATGTCAAATCCACGCGATAGCGGCATGGGAACAGGACATTGATCGGAGAATACGATGCGCATCTCCAGGGATAAGTACCTGAACGATCTCGTCGCGCGGAAAGGCAACGGCATGGTCAAGGTCGTCACGGGCGCGAGGCGCTGCGGCAAGACCTATCTCCTGTTCGACCTGTTCGAGGACCATCTGCGCGCGCAGGGCGTGGACGACGACCACATCATCGAGATCGCACTGGACGATCTGATGTACGAGCGCTACCGCGACCCGCTCGCCCTGTACGACTATGTGAGATCCCGTATCACGAATCGCGAGGAACCGTACTACGTGCTGCTGGACGAGGTGCAGTACGCGATCTCGGACGAGGAGATGCGCGGCGAGGAACCGCCCCGTCTGTACGGGGTGCTCAACGGGCTGCTGCGCATGCGCAACGTGGACGTGTACGTGACGGGCAGCAACTCGAAGATGCTGTCCACCGACGTGATGACCGAGTTCCGCGGCCGCGGCGACGAGGTCCGCGTCCGCCCCCTGTCGTTCGTCGAGTTCATGCAGGCGTACGACGGCGACGTCCAACACGGCTGGGCCGAATACGTGACGTTCGGCGGCATGCCGCTCACCTTGTCCATGAGAAGCGACGAGCAGAAGTCCCTCTATCTGAAGAACCTGTTCGAGGAGACCTATCTCAAGGACATCGTCTCGCGCAACAGGCTGCGCAGGTCGCAGGAGCTCGACGACCTGGTCGACGTGCTGGCCTCCTCCATCGGCGCCCTGACCAATCCGCCCAAGATCAAGGCCACGTTCGCCAGCGTGCTGCATTCCGGCATCAGCACGAACACCATCATGCAATACATCGGCCATCTCGAGGACGCGTTCGTCATCGAGGAGGCGAGACGGTTCGACGTCAAGGGACGCAAGTACATCGGCAGCCCGAAGAAATACTATTTCGAGGACATGGGGCTGCGCAACGCGCGACTGGGGTTCCGCCAGATCGAGCAGACGCACATCATGGAGAACATCGTGTACAACGAGCTGCGAACACGCGGCTACAACGTCGATGTGGGCGTGGTCGACCGGCGCGGCGCCAGCGAAGGTGTGCCGTACCGCAAACGCCTCGAGGTCGATTTCGTGGCGAACCTCGGCAACCGGCGCTGCTACATCCAATCCGCGTACCAACTGCCCACACCGGAGAAGGTCGCGCAGGAGAAGGCCTCGCTGCTCGAGATCGACGACAGCTTCCAGAAGATCGTCCTCGTATGCGACGTGGTCAAACCCGTCCGCGACGAGCACGGCATCCTCACGATGAGCGTCTACGATTTCCTCCTCGACCCGGACAGCCTGACGATGTGAACCAGAATTACTAAACGAATTAACGGTGCGGGATACTAGACCGGCTCAAATACCGGCCCTTCCGCTACATCCGCGACAATTATCCTCGCTACCTGTTCACCCTCGATCCTCTACCGGACCAGAAGAACGGTATATACGGCACCTCAACCTCATGGAATTTCTCGCCGCAGACGGAGATCTCGAACCGTGACCGTCCAACGAAACCGCGCCGATGCTCCGGCGTGGAGTGCGGTAATCTCTAAGAAAAGGCCATTGTGTCGAGATGGCGGGGCAACGGGCAGCGTTGCGGATTTGGGCTGAGGCACCGTCGCTTGCGGTGTTGCATATTGTGACGATGAGGAGGGCAGCATGGAGGCCGCAGAGAGCAGGCAGCCGACGATTTTCGATGTCGCTGCGGAGGCCGGAGTCTCCAAGTCCATGGTTTCCCGCGTGATGCGCGGCGAAGGGGGCGTGCGTCAGGAGAAGGTGGACCGTGTGCTCGCCGCGGCGAAGAAGCTTGGATACGTGCCGAGCGCCATGGCCAGCGGGCTCGCCTCGAAGCGCACGAAAACGCTGGGAGTGGTGGTCAGGAACGCGAAGCTGCCTTTCTATGGGTTCCTTCAGGGCGCCATGCAGAAGCGGGCGCGTGAGCGCGGCTATCAGATGGTGTCCATCAGCGGCGTGGAGGAACTGTCCGCGGATGATGCGCGCCAGGCGCTGCGCGATTTGATCGCCCTGCGCGTCGAGGGGCTGATCGTATGCTCCGCCATGCTTGCGGTGGAGGATTTCATGCCGTTCATCGACCGGATCCCGTTCGTGATGGCCGGGCACGAGGACACGACGCGCACCGTGTCCTCGGTGTTTTGCGATGAGGAGGACGGCGGCCGCAGGATCGCGCAATACGTCCACGACTTCGGGCACCGGGAGGTGGCGGTGTTTCTGGTGCCCAGGGAATACTCGGTCAGCCAGTACGGCCGCGGCATGGCCATGATCGAGCTGCTCGGGCAGCTTGGCATCCGCGTGAAGGTGATGGATATGAAAGGGGCCGAAGAGGTTGGAACGCTGGTGGACGAGGTGCTGTGCCATCCCAGGATCACCGCGTATATGTGTCCGTCCGACGTGGTCATGCTCAATGTGATGGACGAGTTGCGCCGGCGCGACGTTTCCGTGCCGCAGGATGTGTCCGTCACCGGCTATGACGGGTTTGGCCCGCTCGCGTCGCCGTACCTTGGATTTACCACATATCGGCAGCCTTTGGAGGAGATCGGTTCCCGCGCTGTGGATCTGGTGCTCGAGCGTCTGGATGGCGGGGACCACGCCGTGGAGGCGCTGCCAGTAAGGGGGGAATTCATCCACGGGCGCACCGTGGCGCTGCCACGTTGGAAAGACGGGCGATAGACGGGCAATAGGCGGAACGGAAGCCGCATCCCGCGCCGCAATCCCATGCACCAGCGCGTGGTGGCGACGGAGCGATAGCACCCGTCGCCCGAGGATGCATCACAGTGGCAGCAGATCGAGCCCGTTGGCTGCGGCATAGCCCAGGATCCAGGCCATGGGCAGGGTTGCCGCCCATGCGATGAGGATCCTGCGCGCCTCGCCCCAGCGGACCTTGCGCCAGTCGTTCGTCTGGCAGGTGCCGATGAGCGCGCCCGATATGGACTGGGTCATGCTGACCGGGCTTCCCGCCGCCGAGCTGACGAGCACGGCGGCGGAGGCCGCCCACAGGGTGACCCAGATCTGCCGGGAATCCGGTACGATGGTGCCGCGCTGCAGTGCGGCTGCTCCCTTGGGCATGCCGGTGAGCACGCCGGTCAGGAACGTCGCGGCGACGATTGCGGTGATGGCGGCGCTGTGCGTGGCGGTTCCCAAATCGACTCCCATGGCGGTGCCGAACAGGGCGATCATCTTCTGCCCGTCATTGCTGCCATAGGCGATGCAGGTGAGCAGGAATCCGAGGAAGACCATGGTGGTCGAGGACTGCGGGGTTCTGGATTGGAACAGCAGGTAGATGGTGCGGGAGATGGCGAACGCCACCAGAGGTGAAAGTATCGCTATCCCGAGGACGCGCAGCACCAGATGCCATTGGGGATGTCCGCCGGCGAAGCCGGCTCCGGAGGATGCTCCGACCAGGGTGAGTGTGATCGAGGTGGGCACGCCGCTTCCGTTGAGCGCCAGCAGGGTGGCCGATGCGGCGACGAGCACCGTCACCAGCAGGAGCGGACTTTGTCCGCCGGATCCTTCGGAGGAGACCATGGCGACGATGGTTCCTCCGACTCGGCTGTTGGCGGCCGGCAGCAAGGCCACCGCCGTCGCCAGCATCAGGAAGGGGGCCGCCGTGACGCGGCGCGCGGCCTTGAGGTTGATGGCCACCAGGGGAGACCCGTCGTTCCTTCCTCCAAGCAGGCAGAACACCAATGCCAACATGGGAATAACCCACATGTCTCACCCTCCTTGCTGAGAACGCTCCCAATACTGTAATTATTGAGGTTATAAATATTAGCACTGAATTCAGCGAACGTTCATCTTTAGCCTGAAAATGGCTGTATATCGCCGATTAGACTTTCTTATGTCGAAAGGATATACTATGAATTACTGGGAGCGCTCCGAAGATGGAGTGCCCCCCCCCCATACAACAACGGATATAGATAGCAGCAAATCAGCAACTCGATACGCCGCGTCCGTCATCGGAACGGCTGCGGCTCACAACCAAAAGACGTAAAAGGGTATTACCCATGGCTCTCGGCAAGGCAATGCCGGAGCCGGAGAAAGAAAGGAAGCGCGAGATGGCGTCATCAACCCATTTGTCGCAATCCCCGCACGGCGCCAAGACGCACGGCGGACGCACGGCGAACGTTCTCGTTGCGAAGAATCGCCTGACCGGTGCGGTCATGCTGGTTCCGGCATTGGCATTGCTGGTCGTGTTCGTGTTCGGCCCGCTGGCGCGCGTGGTGATGATGAGCATGCAGGGCACGGACATCTTCGGTTCGCCCTCAGGCTTCATCGGGCTGGAGAACTACAGAACGGTCTTCACGGACCCGGCGTTTGTCAAGGTGCTTATCCAGACGTTCCTCTACGCCGTGCTGGTCGTGGCGGGGCGCATCGCCTTGGGCGTGCTGCTGGCGATTCTGCTGACGAGGCACATCATGGGCATCAAGATACTGCGCGTGGCCATGACCTCAATCGTCAGCGTCTCGGTGGCGGCCGCATCGCTGGGCTTCCTGGCGTTGTTCGGCTCGAGCGGCGTGATCAATTCGATCATCGAGAAACTGGGCATCCGGCCGGTCGGGTTTCTCACCGACGCGAAGTGGGCGTTCTTCACGGTCACCTTGGTGACCATCTGGACCGGCCTCGGATTCGCGCTGATCCTGTTGTGCGCCGCGATCGACGGCGTGGACCAGGAGATCCTGGAGGCCGCGCGCATCGACGGCGCGAACGAAGCCCGCATCCAGTGGTCCATCGTGCTGCCGCTGATCACACCGACGCTGTTCTACATCGCCGTGACCACATGCATCGAGGCCCTGCAGGCGTTCGCCCAGATCAACATCCTGACCAAGGGCGGACCGGGCCAGGCGACCACGACCATCACCTACAACATCTACACCACCGCGTTCAACGCGGGCAGCGCGAATTTCGGCATCGCGTCCGCGCTGGGCATCGTGCTGTTCCTGTTCGTGTTCGTCCTGACATTGCTGCAGTTCCGCTTCCTGGAAGGCAAGGTGAACTACTGATGATCCGCAAGACCTTCCCCGTGAGCCAGGGCCTGTGGGCCGTGCTGGCCCTGATCGTGACCGTGCTGGTCATGCTGCCGGTTCTGTACATCTACGTCGGAGCGTTCTTCTTCGACGCCAACGGCCTGTTCAAGGGCTTCACCCTGGGCAATTTCATGCGCGCCATGTCCCAGATGCCCCTGACCCAGCAGCTGGGCAACAGCATCGTTGTGACCGTCTGCCAGACCGCGGGCCAGATTGTCACCGCGTTCCTCGCGGCCTACGCGATCGTGTTCTGCAACCTGAGGCACCCGGGCATGTGGATGATGGTGTTCCTCATGAGCATGATGGTCCCCGGCGAGACCACCCTGCTGTCGAACTACCTGAACATCGCCAACTGGGGGCTCATGGACACGATCCCGGCGATCTTCCTGCCGTTCCTGGTGCAGGGCTTCACCGTGTTCCTGTTCCGCCAGGCGTTCCGTTCTTTCCCCAAGGAGCTGCGCGAGGCCTCCCTGATCGACGGCGCCGGCCATCTGCGGTTCATGGTCGACGTGCTCCTGCCCATCGTCAAGCCGACCATCATCGCCGCGACGATCAACGCCATGGTCGCCGCATGGAACGGCTACTTCTGGCCCCTGCTCGTGACCAACAAGCCCGAGCACCGCACCATTCAGGTCGGCATCACCCAGCTGAGCGGCACCGACGGCTCCAACATCGGCGTGGTCCTGGCCGGCGCGGCCATCGCGGTCGTCCCGGCGATGATCCTCACGCTCCTGTTCAACCGGTCCCTGCGCGGCATGAGCGTCGCCGGAAGCATCAAGTAGCCCATCCGCCGCCCCTCACGGGCGGTCCGAGAATCCAACGTCAACCCGGACCGGGGCATCCGGTCCAAAGCACGCATGGCGCCATCCGGGCGCCAACGAACAGATTTTTCTGTCGGAGGCCAGAACGGCCCATCCGGCGCAACAAGAAAGGAAACCACCATGAGGAAGTCAACGCTGCTGAAGGCCGCCGCCATCGCGGTCCTACCCATGCTCGCACTGTCCGCCTGCGGCTCCTCGTCGAACACGAACGCCGATGCGAACGGCGGCGAGCAGAACGTCACGTTCTGGTACTCGAACTCCGGCCCGGCCGTGGACGCCATCAACCAGCTCGTCTCCGAGTTCAACGATGCCAACAAGGGCAAGATCAAGGTCGAGGCCTCCTATCAGGGCTCCTACACGGACGTGCAGCAGAAGTTCTCCGCCGCCGTCCAGGCCAAGTCCACGCCCTCGATCCTGCAGATGAACGACACCTCGACCGGCTACATGATCGACAGCAAGATGACCACCCCGGTCTACAAGTTCGCTGAGGGCGACTCCGACTTCGATACGGCCGACCTGCAGCCGGTCGCGCTGAAGTACTACAGCAACGACAACGGCCTGCTGTCCCTGCCGTTCGCCATCAGCCAGCCCGTGACCTACATCAACAACAAACTCGCCCAGCAGGCCGGCCTGGACGTGTCCAACCCGCCGACCACCTTCGCCGAGGTCATCGACTGGGCCAACACCATCCATGAGAAGACCGGCGCCTACGGCTTCTCGATGAACATGGTCGACTCGTGGATCCTGGAGGAACTCTCCGCCAGCCACGGCGAGCTCATCGCCACCCCCGACAACGGCCGCGGCGGCAAGGCCGTCACCGGCGTGAACATGACCTCCGCGACCCAGCTCGACATGTTCCAGAAGATCGCCGACATGTTCAAGGACGGCGTCGCGCTCAACCCCGGCACCGATTCCAGTTCGATGACGACCGCCTTCACCTCCAACAAGGTCGGCGTCGTGCTGACCTCCTCCGCCTCCTACACCTCCATGCTGCCCGACAGCTCCTCCAAGAACGTGACCATTGCCCAGTTCCCGCACGACGACGCGAACAAGGACGCCGGCACCCCGATCGGCGGCAACTCGCTGTGGATCGTGGCCGCCGAGCACTCCGAGGCCGAGCAGAAGGCCACCTGGGAGTTCGGCAAGTACATGATGACCCCGCACGCCCAGGCCGTGTTCGCCAAGGCCTCCGGCAACCTGTTCGCCAACACCAAGGCCGCCGACGAGGCCGAAGGCAAGGAGATCCTTCAGGATCCGAACGTCAAGGTCTTCTACGACCAGCTTGCCACCAACCCGTCCACCAGCGTGTCGCTGGGAGCCCGTACCGGCGCCTACCCGTCCATCCGCAAGGACGTGATGGCCTCCTTCAACGAGGTCGTCGGCGGCTCCAAGGATCTCAAGACCGCCATGCAGGAGGCCCAGACCCAGTCCGCCAAGGACATCGCCACCTACAACAAGGCCGCGGGCAAGTGATCCCGCGCCGGTAAACAGTCCCTTTCGCCGTCCCGCCCCGGTTGTCTATACCGGGGCGGGACGGCCCGAATTCCACCCCCCCCAGACAGCAACAAAGGAGCCGACATGAGCACCAAGACGGCCGCGCCGCGATTCGGCCGCGAACGGTACGCGGACATCAACATCGATCTCAACCGGGCGTGCGACCAATCGCCGTTCGTCATCGCCGCGCACCGCGGCACGCCGCGTGGCGATATCCGCGAGAACACGCTCAACGGCGTCATCGCCACCACAAAGGTCAACGCCGACATCGCCGAGATCGACGTGATCCGCTCCACCGACGGCGAATACTTCGCCTTCCACGACGGCACCGAGATGGCCCGCCTGCGCATCACCGACGACATCCTGTCCAAGACCGCCGCCGAGCTCGACGAACTGCGCTACACCGAATATCCCGGCGCCTACTACGGCAACGTCGAGAGGGTCGCGCACATCCTGTCGAACGCGCCGGACATCCTCATCAACATCGATCGCTCCTGGCGCTACTGGAGCACCGGGTTCCTCGACTGGCTCGACCAGTTCCACCTCGAACGCAAGCTCATCCTCAAATGCCCCGTCGCGGAGGGGTTCCAGCAGGCCCTTCACGATCATGAGACCAAATACATGTTCATGGGCATGATCCAGAGCCCCGACGAGCTCGATCTGTTCGTCGACGACGAGCAGATCAACACCGTCGGCGTGGAACTCGTAGCCACCACCGAGGACACCCCGCTCGCCAACCCCGCGGTCTTCCGCACGATCAGCGAGCACGGCCTGTACAGCTTCGTCAACGCCCTCGACCTCGGCAACGGATACTGCGGTCTCAAGGGCATGGACGACACCCGCTCCATCCTCGAAGGACCCCAGCATGGGTGGGGCGCGCTCCTCACTCTCGGCGCCAACGTCATCCAGACCGACTGGCCCGAGAAACTCGACGAGTATCGCCGGGTCATCGCCTGATTCCGGCGGTTCTCCGCGATTTCCCCTCAGCGGCCCCTCTGCGTTTCCGGACCAGCCTGAAACGGCGCCCGTTCCGGGCTGGTCCGGAAACGCAGAGGCCGCTGCCTTCGCCGCGACAACGAACGAAAGAAGGTGCCACAATGCCGTGGTTCAGCGCCAAGAACGCGCTCGCAGAGGATCCCGTCATGGGGCTGCTCCGGGAACAGGTGACGACGACCCGCAAAGGAGTGTCCATCGCGTTGGACGCCGTCGAGGGGCATCTGAGCGTCGATGAATCCAGAAAGAGCGTCAACGATATCGAGCACGAGGGGGACGAGGTCCGTTCCAAGGTCGTTCACGCGTTGGCCAAGGCCTGGACCACGCCGTTGGACCGTGAGGATCTGTTCCGTTTCTCCCGATCCATCGACGACGTGCTCGACAACACCCGCGATTTCATACACGAGATCCATCTTTGGAAAGGACATGCCGGCGAACACGCCAATGTCGCGTTGACCCACGTGAACGTCGCCCTGCACGATCTGGAACTCGCCGTGACCGCGGAAGGCGCCGACATGCGCCGGTACTGCCTCGAGGCCAGCAAGGAATCCGCCCGCGTGCGGCGCGCCTACGAATCGGGGCTTGCAGCCGTCTACACCGGCGAAATGAGCATGGACACCCTGAAAACCCGAGATCTGCTGCGCCGCGTCGACGTCATAGGCCTGAGGCTTGGGGAGTCCTCCGACGCCATCCTCGACGGGCTCGTCAAACGCGGGCTGTGACTCACCGGAATACCGCAAAGGGAAAGGCGCGAATATGCGCAGGAAACTGATTCTTGATTTGTATTGGACATCTCTGTGCAGGGCGGGAGGTGTAACCGCAGCATTACGGTGTGAGAACGCAAGGTTACGTAGCTGGGCATTGGCTGTGGCGTTGCTGAACATTGACCGCTGTGTTACTGGACATTGACCGCCGCGCCGGCAATCATGGTGCAAGCGTCAATCACGACACGCCGTTATTGACATACCGCCGTTCAATGGTATTGTAATCACTTGTGCGCTTTTGAAGCGTATGGATCGGGCCCGTAGCTCAGCTGGTTAGAGCGCATCCCTGATAAGGATGAGGTCGGAGGTTCAAGTCCTCCCGGGCCCACAGGAAAAATGAAGCGGCCGCGAGCCGCTCTTTTTTTCTCACGGGGCTATAGCGCAGCTGGTAGCGCATCTGCTTTGCAAGCAGAGGGTCGCCGGTTCGAACCCGGCTAGCTCCACGATCAGGGTTTTCAGAGAAATCTGGAAGCCCTTTTTTCACGCCAGAACGGCGGAATACCAACGATTTCAGGGCATACAGCGCAAACAGAGATTGTACGAAAAAGTACGCCAACGTCAACATTTCAGGTACCCGACGAGGTACCCGGAATGGGTACCCAACGAACGATACTGGAACCATGCGCACCGAAAAGAAAAAACATTTGGGTCAGTCACCCACCGGACCGACCGGGATTCCTACAGGGCCAGATACACCCACAACGGTGAGGTCATCACGAAAACGTTCAAGGACGAACGTTCGGCACAGGCGTGGTTGAGCGCCGAAAAAGCCCTCGTAGAGGCCGATAGGGCTGGAATCCAACGGTGGGAGTAGCCCAGCCGACCGTAAAAACGGCAGGAAGAGGCCGTAAGGCAGCGTAGAACGCTATTATGCGATTACGTCATGGAAGAATTCGCACCCACATGGCTCAACTACTTTTCCGACGGAGCCGAACTAGCCGCAGGAAGCAAAAGAAAGCATCGGGAATACCTTGCGCATCTGTCCCACGCATTCTTCTGGAAATACCACCTCGCCGGCATCACGACCGAAGACATAAACCGGTGGCTAGCCAATCTCGATAATTTCGGGGGAGCGACGCCCCGCAAGAAAACGTTCCACCTCTTGAAAGCCGTGTACGCGAAAGCAGTGGCCGAAGGAGCCGTAGACAAATCCCCAGTCGCGATGAAAGCCCCCGCAATCCCAAAATCCCGGCAAGCTCAAATACCCCCGGCCACAGCCGAGGAACTTCAGACCATCTATGCCGCCATGCCCAACACCACACGAATCTCCGTATGGCTGGGGGCCATCCTTGACCTACGAATCGGAGAAGTGGTCAGCCTGCACGTGTGGCTGATGGCGGTCATCGTCATCAGCCTCGCACCCGCGATGCACTCCATCGCGGCCGACATCGCCGTGATGGCAATCGTCATCTGGGCGATGACACCCAGCCGTCGATAACGGCCAGCCCGTCCGAGTTTCAACACCCGGACGGGCCTTTCTTGTTTGCAAGTGCATGGCCACTACTGCTTTTTCTGTGGTCTGCCATACTTGTGCACTAACGCGGCCAAAAGTATTGCTACGAAATAGATGTAGACGAGAAATCTGCTGAGAGACCCGTTAAATATCAACATAACGGCTACTGGCGCTATAAGCGCTGTCGTAAGAATAACCGAAAGCTTTATGTTCTGTGTTTTAAGGCACGACCACACAAACAATATCAATGCCACAACGGCAGTAATCAGATACGCGACTGCGAATGGGGTCATGGCCCCGCGCTTGATCTCCGTTGCTCCACTAATTGAGCAAGAAGCGAACAGCCATGCACAGAGCCATGACTTCCAATCCCACTTTTTCATCACAGTAATGCCTTACAACTGCATCACATGATTTCAGATTTCAACGGTGGGAATTCCCAAGCCAGTGTGAGGCATACTCCCTTTCCTTGAGCAACTGCGCCGATGATTTTTGTGGCGAGATCAGCAAAGAATCCGATGCCCAAGACAGCGACGCCTCCAGCGATTATGGTACCGACGGGCCCACTGATTGCCGAGGCAACTGCGGTGAATGCTGCGGCAAGAGCCGCCGGGCTAACCGAGGAAGCCGCGAAAAGCGCTGCCGCGAATCCTACGGTGAAATCTATGTAGGAGATGTATACGCCGCTGCAACTGGCATAGGTCGTTGGAAGCGACTCTATGTCTTGGATGTCCTCCGTGGGTGGATTGAGGACGTTATCGACTAGGAACACATATTCTGCATCGGAGAAACCGTAATCGGTCTTCAGTTGCTCCTCTGACAGCGAGATGGTGAGACGATCGCCTTCAAAGCTGAAATATTCACCGACATCAACGATTTTCCAGAGCAGGTTCTCGAGTTCCGTATCCACTGACGGTACTGCACAAGGAACGTAGCCATCGGACTGAGCATCCGGGACACTTGCATTCGCAACGGGAGCCACCACCAACAATGTCGCCATCGACAAGATACAGGCGATGATTCGTGCGAGGTATTTCCTTACTTTTTTCATTTGATTCTTCCTTGAATCGTTGATTTACCCGGCTCTTCCGATTTTGGTGTGTAAGGGCCGTGCGGTTTCATTCGTTGTGTGAAAGAAAAAGTGAAGGATACCGTGCGGCTTGGCATTGAGTTTAGCACGTTCGACGGATGGGTGTTGCGCCCAGTGCGACGGGGTCGAGGAGATCGGCGTGGACGAGCACGTGTGGTGACACACCCCGTTCGGCAGTAGGTATGTGACCATCATCGTGGACCTGACGCCCAGGAAGAAAGGCGGGACGGCCTGCCTGCTGGACATGGTCGAAGGCAGGAGCGAGAAGGCGTTCGCCACATGGCTCCAGGAACGCGGCCAGGCGTTCCGCGAGCGTGTGAGGGTCGTGGCGATGGACGCGTTCGCCGGATACAAGAAAGCCGCCGCACGGATACTGCCCCACGCCATCGAGGTGGTCAGCCAGGACGCCACGGGTCAATGTCAGGTGCCGGCTCATGGTCATGACGCGTTCACTTTTGGCGATGGTGTCGGCCCGGCGTCGCTTAATCTCCGGGATCCTGGGATCGGGTCTCCTACTCACCTCGCCTCCTCCCACTCATCGTCCCGTGTGGCGTCCGTGCCAGTGATGAACCGGTCGTAGCCGGTCAGGCCGGGTCCTGCAGCGTGCTGGATGCTCCGCCGTATCGCCTAGGATATTCGGCGATCATCTCGCCGGACGAGGGATCGGTGATCCTCACGCTGTCCCACCCGGCCGCGGCCAAAAGTTTCCCGCCGTGCCACTTGCCGCCGGCGAGGTACCGGTTCGAGTCGATCTCGATACGCCCGTACCTGTCGTCTTTCCCGCTTTCCCAACGGATCGGGTCGAAACGTGTGGATGGCAGGGGCATCAACGCTTTCCGGTCCTCGTCGAAGCATTCCATAATGGGCACGTCCAATAGCTTGTAATGGCATCGGGTCCGGGCCGGTTCATCGCAGCGTCCAGGCATGACACGGGCGGGTTGCTCGTGGGACCCGGCCTCGAGGGGCGGGACCATGAGGCTGCGGCGTGGGAACCCGGCTAGCTCCACGGTCAGGGTTTTCGGCGGAGTCCGAAAGCCCTTTTTCATATCAAAACGGCGAAGTACCAATGATTTCAAAGTATACGGTGAGAACGGCGAACATACGGAAGTCCGTAAATGTCGGCGTTTTGGGTATCCACCGAGATACTCAAAATGGGTACCCGATGAACGACACTGGAACCATACGCGCAGGAAAGAAATCTTTCGACTCCGTCATACCAATTCTGGTGCAACAGAGCCTAATAGAAACCAGCGTTTTACATACGATGTAAAACGTTATATACATGATGTGTTGTTTTCTATGGACAAGGGATATATGATATGAACGTCTTCCAAGGAAGGAGCCAAAGATGAGCGGAACGACAACCACCGTCAACGTCCGAATGAACGCTGAGCTGAAAAAACAAGCCGAGGAACTGTTCGGGGAGCTGGGCATGAACCTGACCACCGCAGTCAACATATTCATCCGCCAATCCCTGCGACAGGGCGGCATACCGTTCAACGTCTCGTTGGATGAGCCGAACAGGGAGACCGTCTCCGCCATGTTGGAGGCGAAGCGAATCGCAAGGGACGGGAACGTGAAGGGCTACCGGGACCTGAACGCCTTGTTCAAGGACTTGGATGCATGAGCGGCATCCGGTACACGGTCAAGACCACGTCCAGATTCAGGAAGGACTTCAAACTCGCCAGACGACGCGGACTGGACGCCGGCCTTTTCAAACAGGTTGTATCCATTCTGTCCGAGGGCGGCACACTGCCCGACCGATATCATGACCATGCGCTTACAGGCAATATGACCGGCTTCAGGGAGTGCCATATCACACCAGACCTGCTGTTGGTCTATCTCATAGAGAAGGACGTGCTGGTGCTCACTCTGACCCGAACGGGCACCCATAGTGACCTTTTCGGAAAATAACGGGATACGGACAAAGGAAAGCCGGGACAGGGGCCCGACCAAGGCAGGGTGGGCAGCAAGGCACCCAATGTCGTGATACACCGAGAAAACGGCGAAATAGCAACAAACACCGGGAATCCCTGGCTCCACGGTCAGGGTTTTCGGCGGAGTCCGAAAGCCCTTTTTCATGCCAAGATCCAGCAACACCAAGGTTCCGTCAATCGTGCCGGCGTCCGGTCCACAACCATGCGATTGCGCATCGCACTCGACCTGCGCCATGACGTCTCTTCCGCACTGCAACTGCTGATTCACATTGCCATGCCATCATCTGAAGCCAATTACCAAGACAACCCATCATGAGATTTTCGTTGTTTTTGTACTTAGTTTTGCTCACGAATCAAAAAGCTATGGAAACGATAGAATGCCAATGTGAGCGTTTTACCCGATACCCTACCAAATGACGGACAGGCGACACCGTCGCTGTTCCTTGCCAAACTGCGCTTGTCCCTGAACGACCTAAGAGCTGGCGAGCGTCGCGCCATCGCCGCAATGCTCGCTAACCCCAGCAAAGTCCCGGAATGGTCGACTGCAGATGTCGCAAGACAATCCGGCACTTCCCCCGCCACAGTGGTACGTGCATGTCAGCGCATTGGTTTCCGCGGTTATCAGCATCTACGACTGGAATTCGCTCGTCTGACTGAAACTTCGCAAGAAGACATGACCGCTAATGAAGATGACGATGTGTCCACGGCGATGGCGGTGTTTCATGACGCAGTCGAGGCATTGCGGCTCACAACAAGATCCTTGGATCAGGTTGCCCTCATTCATGCCACAGAAATAGTGTCGTCTGCCCGCCGTGTGCTATGCACAGCTAGCGGATTCTCACTACCACCTTTGCAGGACGCCGCGTTACGACTAACCACATCGGGGATTGATGTATCGGCTCCGCAGGATGTCATTGCCCAGCAATTTGGAGCGCATTCCCTAGGCCCGCAAGATGTATGTCTCGCAGTAAGCTATTCTGGGGCGAATACACACACTTTGCGAACCTGCCAAATCGCCAAGCAACAGGGTGCCAGTGTGATTGCCGTAACAAACTTCTCTAAATCGCCGCTGGCCGATCTCTCGGATGTATTACTGGTCACCGGCGTCGCACCGGTTCGCCACAGTGTTGACCCATCCGCTGACCGCGTGGCGCAAATGTGTATGTTGCATGCCCTATCGACGCTAGTCGCCCACCGCTGCACCGATACCACACCCGACATGCGACAGGTGGTGGCCGATTCTATTAGCGAACATCTTGACCAGTGAGTAGGCATGCAGCATACGTCTCACAAATGTCTTGCATAGTTCACACCGCCACACTGCTCCGTTCACCTTCTGGTTGCCTTTCCATGAATAATAGTTTATGAAATTCATTCCACAGCATTTGAAATAACGGAATGAATCATGAATGAAAGGCGTACCATGAGCAAGAGATCTTCAATCATCGCAATCACTGGAGCGCTCTGCGCATCAGTATTATTGTCCGCATGCGGTTCAGGATCCGCAAACAACGCCAGACCGGCCGATGACACTACTGCCGCATCTAAAGTCAGTGGCACCATTACCGTCTACACCTCCGAACCTCAGAACAAACTCAACGACATCATCAAGGATTTCAACGTCGAATACCCGGATATCCACGTGAAGAATTACCGTGCTGGCACCGGTGATCTCACTACTCGCATCGAAGCTGAACAAGCTAATGGTTCTGTGGGTGCCGATATCCTGTGGGCAGCCGACGCCGCTACCTTCGAAGGATACAAGTCCAAGGATATGTTGGAACAATACCGCCCAGCCGACGCCACCAAACTCATTGACGGCGTGTCAGACGCCGACGGCTATTACACCGGCACGCGCATAATCCCGACTGTCATCGCATACAACACCACAACAATCACCGCCGCACCCACAAGTTGGAAAGACTTAGCCGACGCCAAATACAATGGAAAGTTGGTCATGCCAAATCCCGCCGTCTCTGGAGCAGCTGCTTACAATGCAGCCGCATGGTATCTCGACAAGAACTTAGGCGAGCAGTGGTTCACTGATCTGGGCAGAAATAAGCCGGTTATTGCCGACAGCAATGGCCCTGTCTCACAGGCGGTCGCCTCCAGCGCACAACCAGTAGGCGTCGTGGTGGATTACCTAATTCGCGATCTCAAAGCCAAGGGATCCCCACTAAGCGTCTCCTATCCAAGCGAAGGTGCTCCTTATGTCTCCGAACCCATTGGCATCTTCAAGTCATCTAAGAATAAAGAAGCAGCCAAAGCTTTTGTGGATTACATCATCAGCAAGCAAGGTCAGAAGAAAGCCGTGGAGCAAAACTACCTGCCAGTGCGAAAGGATGTCGGCACTCCCAAAGACACTCCTTCAATGGATAAAATCAAGTTGCTCAATCCTGATTTAAGCAAGATTACAGAGGTTAAGAAGACTGCCCTGAACGCCTTCACTAAGCTCGTCGGCTGAGGTCAGTTGCGGAATGCGATTCCCATCGAATCACCAATGCAAGCGCGCCAAACATTCACCCGGCGCGCTTCGCGCCATCCTGTGGCCAGTCTGCATGATTGTAGTTGCCCTTCCTCTGTGCGCGACCATTGTTTACGGATTAATATGGTGGCGCCCAGAAGAAATCTTCACGCCCGAGGTACGCGATGCGGCCCTCAACAGCATCGTCTCTTCCCTTGTCGCCGGATTATTGTCTACCTGCATAGCTGTTGTTCTTGTCCTGTTCATCGAGCGTACTGATATTCCGGGCCGGACTATGTTGCGCCTGCTCGCTCTCACACCTCTACTAGTGCCACCATTCATCGGCGCTATCGCATGGAGCGGAGTATTTGGCCCCACTAGTCCAGTCAACCTAGTCTGGAACAAGTCATTTGGACATCCTTTGTGGAATTTCTATGGGGCCGATGGCGTAATCTTCTTACTCGCCATGCATGGGTATCCGGTCGCATACCTTATGGTGGCCGTCACGCTCGACCGTATACCAAGGGCGCTGGAACAAGCAGCACGGATCAGCGGTGCCGGCACACTGCGTACATTACGCACTGTAACCTTCCCGCTGATTTTGCCAGCAGCACTCAGCGCTTTCCTGCTGTCCACGGTGTCAAATCTCGCAGACTTCGGTATTCCGTCAATTGTCGGCACCCCAGAACGATACCAGACATTGGCCACCCTCATTTACCGATATGTGCAATCAGGAACAGTGGATAATCCATTGCAAGCCGTCTCTGGCATCGGCTTGACGATGCTGCTCGCAGTAATCTTAGTTCTGACTTTAGTCAGGCACATACCACAGCCGAAGCTACCCTATGTTGCACAACTGGATGAGTCGGAGCCCCTGCACATATCCACCCGATGGCTCATTGGATTTTTACTGTGGGCAGCAGGAGCAGGTATAACCCTGCTGCCGCTGTTTGCTCTGCTATCGCAATCGCTGCTTGCAGCCCCTGGCGTTCCCCTGACATGGTCCAATCTCACCTTGGACTCTTACAAAGAAGCATTGACAAACCCCGGGACGCTTACCGGCATTGTCACTTCCTTGATGCTGTCCTTAGGCGCGAGCTTTATATGTGGCTTCTTGGGACTAGCTGTTGGCTCAGTCACAGCACGGCCTAAACGTCGCAGTGACCATCTGTTAGGCAGTATGGCATTACTTCCACAATCAGTGCCGGGTCTGATTATCGCAACTAGCTGGCTGCTGCTTGCACCATGGATCGGTCTGTACAACTCGCCATGGCTCATTCTCGCTGCCTATGTAACGGCATTCCTCGGTTTAGTCGTACAGACAGTCGATGCTCCAATACAAGCTATGCCCCAATTTCTCATTGACGCGGCGCGAATCAGCGGAGCATCGCCAATTGCTGTTCTACGCGACATTATCTGGCGTATGGGAACCCCAGCAGCTACCACCGGGGCCGCGATGGTTTTCATCACAGCCGTGCGCGAATTGACTATCTCTGCACTGCTCCTAGCCCCTGACACGCAAACACTCGGCGTAGTTGTGTTCAGCCTGCAACAGTCCGGTTCTTACAACGCGGCTGCCGCTCTGTCATTGATCATCACGGTCATTGGGTTGCTTGTACTACGTTTAACCACCACAACCATGAGAGGACGGTAGATTGATTATGAGCAATTCCCATCCCTATGCAAGCTTTCAAGATGTAAGCCTCGAGTATCCCAATGGGACCATCGGACTGTCAAAGGCCAACCTTTCGATCAATGAAGGCGAATTCATTGCCTTAGTAGGCCCATCCGGTTCCGGAAAAACGACACTGCTCAACACGCTCGCCGGCTTTGTGCACCCCACAACCGGCTCAGTAAGCATCAATGGCCAGGTTGTGGCTGATGAGAGCATATTCGTACCACCTGAACATCGACATCTCGGCATGGTGTTCCAGCAACACGCTCTATGGCCCCACATGAGCGTGGGCCGTAATGTGGAGTACCCACTAAAGCAGACTAAGACGCCTCAGGACGAACGCCGCAGAAGAGTCAATTGGGCCTTAAAACTCGTAGGACTCGAAGGATTCGCTGACCGTAACCCTTCTGAGCTTTCTGGAGGCCAGAGCCAACGCGTTGCCATCGCACGTGCCATAGTTGCTCAACCCAGCATGCTGCTTCTGGATGAAGCATTGTCCGCATTAGACGAGCCATTAAGAGAATCTCTAAGACTTGAGTTACGACACATGACCATCGATTTGGGTCTTACGACTCTGCACGTCACCCATGATCGAGGTGAGGCAATAGCGCTAGCGGATCGTATAGTAATGCTCGACCATGGCCACATCCGACAAATCGGGACTCCCGATGATCTTCTCAATCGACCGGCTGATCCTATAGTCGCTTCGTTTTTTGACGACGCCACATTATTCGAAGGCCAGTGCGATAACGGCATATTCCGTACTCACAAGCCCTCATTCCACATACCAACGCGCCTACTGCAAACCGAGGACGGCATGCCGGAGGGACCAGGAACATTGGCCGTGCTCCCTGATGCCATGACCCTCGTCGAAGATAGCATCTGGCGAGAAAACACGGCCGTATCGCCAGACATGGATACCTCATCACTTCTGTCTGGCACAGTAATGACGTCACTATACGGACCGCAAGTCAACACGGTGGTAGTTAAGGCTGATGATCTGACATTGCGCTGCCATATCACTGGAGCACGCCCTCGCCAAGGCGAGCATGTCGGAGTTCGAATCAACAAGGGAATCTTCTACCCCGGAAACAAACTTCCAAGAAGAACATGACGAGAAGAGAATCAACAAAACAGACTATGCGGATGGGTTCTGCATCATAATGTCAGAACCTGTCCCTGTATAGACTTGTACGCACTTTGACGAAGTGTGGCATAGCAGATTTGACTGCGACTATCTTCCACAAGCTACTTTGATTCCACACGACGCTCACGATGCGTTGATGACCCTGCACGTACGGTGAACAGCACCGGCTCTTGTGGGGGCATCGGCACCATTGTCGTGCGTAATTCCCCATCCTCGTACAACTCCTCCACGAAGAATGAAGCTCCAGGTACACAGCTGACCCATTCTGGCCCAACTGACATTTCCTGTTCATACGCCAATGAAGGCGCAACGCACACGGGCACGCCGCGGAAGACCCCACACATGGCATGGTGGTAATGACCTGCTAAAACCAGGCGGACAACGCCACTATCCATGGCTTCGCCGAGCTTGCCACCATTGTGCAGCGCGACCTTGGCCAGCGAAGGCATAATCGACGGCACAGGACTATGGTGCAAGACGAGCACAGCAGGTTGTGCGTCCGGATTCCTCAATTGCCGCCGAAGCCACACCAATTGGCTCTCTGGAACATCACCTTCACTGCTATCTAGCATCAAGAAGTCATAACCGGCTACACGAAGACGGTAAGGCAGCGAGGGCAGTGCTCCATTAGTCAGATGACGAGCTTCATCGAAGTCGTCGTGATTGCCCGGCACAACCACCAAAGGCACATCTAGTGATTGCGCTAATCCATGCAATCCTTCAACCACGCGCGGATAAAGATCAGCATCCTTGTGAATAAGGTCACCGGTGCATACCAGGACATCCGGACGCAAGTCTAAAGCATGGGCATATGAAGCAACTCTATCCAATGCCTCAAGACCGTCGACGTCTGGCTTCACTCCTTCACCGGCCCCGGCATGGATGTCCGAACAATGTAAGATGCTTAAGCGCCGCATTTTTCGCGCAGTATTCTTCAGTCGGCCAAGTTTGACGTCATCAAGTCCATGAGAACACAAGTAGGCCGACGCTCCTCCTACTGACTCCAATCCGCAGCATATTGCGCTCATCATCGACGCCGGCGAAGTTAAACGCATACTCACAGTTTGAGAACGCAAAGGTTCTTCCGGAGCATCAAGAGCAATCTGCATAAGGATGTCATTACGCATGGAAGAGCTCAAACTTCGTTCCGTAGTTGCGTAATCATCAACGACGCTATTCCTCGGCACACCCATGCATAGCAACGCAAGCGCCACCACAAGACCGGTCCGGTCTTTGCCCATACTACAATGCACCAGCGTCGCCCCGTTAGTATTATCAGCAATCGTACCTACCGCTTCGGCTAGCTCATTACCACGTTGAACAAGCATGAATCGGTAGATAGAAGCCAACTCACCTGTCTTTGGAGCACCCTCAGACAAGTGATATAGCGGCACACTAACAGTACGGATGCCGGGAAACTGACGTGGCGATTCCTCTCCAGGTTCCCGCAGATCAATGATGGTTGTGACACCCAGCCTGGCTAATTCATGAATGCCATTTTGTGTAAGATGATCAAGAGCCGAGGAACGGATGAGACGCGGATGCCCATCATCGTACCAAGCCACGATACGCGCATTGAATGCACCATCGAGTTCAATTGTCTCTGGAGGTCTGGAAGTCGCAACTTGCATAATGGACACCTTACGTATTTCATCTTTTCGCCATCAATGGAACAGATTTCATTATCAAACCTCATCATGACGCCACAGTGAATCCCATGCAAACGCTGCGGGAATAGTAGTGACGTTATCGAGCGCAGAAAGTAGCTGAACACTATGCATCTTGCGCGCTGCGCTGAACGCTTTCCCGTTATCCGAGCGCCCTCTATGCAACACAGGGTCGGGTGCATAGAATAAGAACGTCTTATCTATCTATCGAATCGAGGAGAACAATGCTCACTGACGAGTACGTCAAGCGCGTCTACAACCAGGTCGTGGCCCGCGATGGCGATCAGCCCGAATTTCTGCAAGCCGTCTACGAAGTGCTCGACACCCTTCAGCCGGTCGTCGCAAAGCACCCGGAATACGAGAAGAACGGTGTGCTCGAGCGCATCGTCGAACCTGAGCGCGTGGTGAAGTTCCGCGTCGCCTGGACCGACGACGAAGGCAAGGTGCAGGTCAACCGTGGTTACCGCGTGCAGTTCAATTCCGCCATCGGCCCGTACAAGGGCGGCCTGCGCTTCCACCCGACCGTCAACGAGAGCGTCATCAAGTTCCTCGGTTTCGAGCAGATCCTGAAGAACTCCCTGACCACGCTGCCGATGGGCGGCGGCAAGGGCGGCTCCGACTTCAACCCGAAGGGCAAGTCCGACGCGGAAGTCATGCGCTTCTGCCAGGCCTTCATGACCGAGCTGTGCCGTCACATCGGCCAGTTCACCGACGTTCCCGCCGGCGACATCAACGTGGGCGGCCGTGAGATCGGCTACCTGTTCGGCCAGTACAAGCGCATCCGTGACGAATACTCCGGCGTGCTGACCGGCAAGGGCCTCGAATTCGGCGGCTCTCTGGCCCGCACCGAGGCCACCGGTTACGGCGTGTGCTACTACACCGCCGAAGCGCTGCGCGTGCTGAGGAACGACTCCTTCAAAGGCAAGACCGTCGTGATCTCCGGTGCCGGCAATGTGGCCATCTACGCAGCGCAGAAGGCCGAGGAGCTGGGCGCCAAGGTCGTGACCGTGTCCGATTCCAACGGCTATGTCTACGATCCGAACGGCATCGACGTCGCCGTGGTCAAGCAGATCAAGGAGGTCGAGCGCGGCCGTATCAAGGAGTACGCCGAGCGCGTTCCGTCCGCCGAATACCACGAGGGTTGCTCCGGCGTGTGGACCGTGCCGTGCGACATCGCGCTGCCGTGCGCCACCCAGAACGAAATCGACGAGGAATCCGCCAAGGCTCTTGTAGCCAACGGCTGCAAGGTGGTGTGCGAGGGCGCCAACATGCCTTCCACCCCCGAAGCCATCGAGGTCTACAAGTCCAATAAGCTGCTGTACGGCCCGGCCAAGGCCGCCAACGCCGGTGGCGTGGCCGTCTCCGGTCTGGAGATGAGCCAGAACAGCTACCGTCTGAGCTGGACCTTCGAGGAGGTCGACGCCAAGCTCAAGTCCATCATGGAATCCATCGTCGCCAACTCCCTGGCCGCCGCCAAGGAGTATGGCGAGGAAGGCGATCTGATGGCCGGCGCCAACATCGCCGGTTTCGTCAAGGTAGCCAACGCCATGGTTGCCCAGGGCGTGCTGTGATGCTTGCCGCTAAGCAGTACTAAGCAGTAGCGTAATGCCCTTGCTTCCCCGTGAGGAGGCAAGGGCATTGCTATATGTACAACGAGCAACAAGTGCTATCCCCAAATACGTAAGCATTACGCACCACTATACGAGTGAATTCTTGGATATGATCATCAATCCAAGCTATCTGCTTTCATAGGGGTACATTCGGCCTTCTGCAGATAACAGCTCAGCTTCCACCTCCATAACCCCGGAACTCACCACCGTCGATCAGCACATGGATCAGTGCGGCTGGACCATGGCCGACGTGGTCATCAAAGCCATCAACGGAGTCTCTTCACCGCGCGTGATGCACCTGAACACCGATTTGGTGGTGCGTGAGTCGGCGTAATTGCCACGTGGCTGTCGGCAGGACTCTGGATATCCCGCGTCACAATCACCCAGTAATGCATCACGCAGTGTATAACTCTTCCGCAGAAACGAATACCATTCGTTCATCATCCATGTAGCGGGTTCGCGTGGACTCACCCACCGGATTCTTGGTGAACAGCATAAGCCACGCATTACCTGCCTGATAGCCGCGGACTAAGCCAGCGCGCTGATGGAGCTTTTCAGTAGCCTCCGTTTCGTTGAATGAATTACGCCATTTGCATTCACCGAACAGAATCGTTTTATCGAGCGAATCCGCAGCAATCACATCGATATCGGTTTGCTCGTGAGCAATCGGATCATTGCCCCACCATTTGCCGAATTGAGTGGCAACAAAGGGGAGGTTGCCCATAGCGTTGTTTCGAATAAGCCATTGCAGGCAAATCGTCTCAAATTGTTGCCCAACATAGGTATCAAACGATGGTCCAAAAGCGAGTCTGCTCGTAACCTCCTCGCTGATATTACCATCCAAAATGCTCATGTTGCGCCCCACAAAGCGGAACCAATATGCAAAGAAGGGATCGCTCACCACATACATTCCCTTGCGCGATTTACTCGGATCTTCACCAAACGGCACTTTTCGCTCAATTAAGCGCAAATCGACCAGCGTTTTCAGATATGCTCCAATCGAATCAGATTCAACACCCGCATGTTCAGCGATAAGCTTTGGCGAGGAATTACCACCCGCAATAGATTGCAATATCGAATAATACGATGCCGGTTCACGAAGCTCCTGACGCAACAGCATCATAGGTTCCTCACGCAGTACGCCCAAGTTGTCGAACATCAAGCGCAACACATTGGATTCAAAGCCATCGGCTTCCTGTATACGGGCCAGATAATATGGCGTACCGCCGAAAGTCGCATAGTATTGGACCAGTTCTTGCGGAGATGTGTTCGTTAGAAATTTTGCCGCATCCGCATAATCGAATGGCAGGAGTCGAATCTGTGCTGTACGACGCCCGTATAGCGGGCTTTTACGCCCCAATACGTCGTTTTCCATGAATCCCTCGTTACTACCGGATAGAATCATCGTCACTTTTGTGGCGAGGAATCCATGGTCAATTGCTATCTGCAACATGGAGGGTAATGCTGGCTCGGCGGCAGCTGCATAAGGGAACTCATCGAATACGAACACCATACGTTCGTCAGTCTGTGCAGCACGTTCAGCAACAAACGATAACGCATCAGACCACCCGCCAAACGACGGGGTGGAATCCGGCATACCAAAGAACGACAATGCCGCTCTTGAGAAATCTTCAAGATTCATCTTGGCGCTTTGCTGTATGGCCGTGAAGTACAGCACGCGTTTATCTTTGACAAATTCGTCGATCAACGCCGTTTTCCCTACACGCCGCCTACCGTACAGCACCACCATTTCGAATGAATCACTGGTAAACAGCTTTTCCAGCACTTGTAACTCGTGCTCTCGTGCGACAAACATTGCAGCCCTCCGATCCGCCTACCGCCCAATAATAAGAGTATCATGGTTAATGTAATCACGATTACCTTAATTATGATACTGATAATTGTTGCCCTACCGCGAGGAGGATCTTCCTTCCGCTGTCAAAACGAAAGCCCAACAGTCCAGACTGACGAGCAACAACATCGGCAGATCAACCGCTGACGCCAGCCAACCTGCCAGTCCTTTGGTGGAACCACACCACATAGGCCTTCCTCAACGGCGCCAAGCTGCCACACGCTGGCAGACCAACACCGCTGTGTGCATTCTCTGCGTCGGCGGCAGTCCAGAACTTGGCCCAGCAACGACGCTTGCTGTGCCCAGCGTCGGCAGAGGGCCAATAATTGGACGCAAACGACACAGAACACACCCTCAGCGTCGGCAGAACTCCAAGATCTGTACCGCTGACGACGGTAAGCCCTCCACAGCGTCGTCAGAGATACAAAATCTGTCCCAACACCGACGCCTGCCACCCCCAGCGTCGCCGGAGTCCCAAGTCTCGGCCCAGCAACGACGCCTGCGATCCCCACATATAAGAAACCGCACCTCCGATCATCGAATCTGAATTACTTCAGTCCAACAACCGGGGTGCGGTTCACTGAGGGGAATTCCGTCAGTATCGCTATATCAGTCGTCGCCGAGCGTGACGTGCACGCCGCCGACCAGCGAGCTGACCACGTTGTAGATCAGTGCCGCAATGGTGGCCAGCAGGGTGAAGATCACCACCTCAACAATCGAGAAGATGGTGACGCCGGACACCACGGTGGTAAGGGACAACACGTTCTTGAGATCGAAACCGCCTGCATCAAGACCGGTGGAAGACACAATCTGCGTAATCTGGCTGAATACACCGACCACATCAAGCAGCACCCATACGATCGCGGAGGCAACGACCTGAATAATCGCCACGGCGATGGACAGCATGAACGTCACCTTGGCCACGGACCAAGCATCCACGCGGGTCAGCGACAAGCTCATGCGGCGAGCCCTGGGGGCGCTACGGCGAGGTGCCGGACGCACAGGAGTGGCGGCACCTGAAGAAGGCAACGCGGACTCCTCCGGATCACTGGACACGGAGCGGGCCACACGGGGAGCGCGGTCGGCGCCGATCAGCGGCTCGGCATAATCGTTCTGTGTATTGCCGTCTTCCGACGGAATGATCCGGGTCTCGTTGTCTTCGAGATTCTCGCTCATCGTTTCTCCTTACCAGGCTGGACGGCAGCCTCTGTTGTATGCGAGGCTACCAGCTTTTCGGGACGCTGCTCACGCCTCGTCCGGGTTGTTCACATTCTTGTCGGATTGCACGGTCTCACCGGCTCCGTTCGCCGCCGTATCACCGGCTCCGTTCGCCGCCGTCTCACCGTCTTCCTCGGGCTCGTCCTTCTCCTCGTTACGGGCGATGGAGAGGATCATGTCGCCCTTGTCGGGCTTGGCGAAGGTCACGCCCTGGGTGTTTCGCCCGGTGCGCTTGACCTCGTCCACGTTGGAGCGGATCACCTTGCCGGACTTCATGATGGCCATGACCTGATCGTCTTCGGACACCACGAGCGCACCCACCAGCGCGCCGCGGCCTTCGACCAGTTGCACGGCCTTGACGCCCAGACCATTGCGCCCCTGCAGACGGTACTCGCCGATGGCGGTGCGCTTGGCGAAGCCTTCGTTGGTCACCACGAACAGGTCCTTGTCGGAATCGCTCGGCACCACATCCATCGCCAGCAGGCTGTCGTCCGCACGGAACTTCATGCCCTGCACACCGGCGGTCTGACGGCCCATCGGGCGCAGCTGTTCGTCGTCGGCCTGGAACTTGAGACTCATGCCAAGCCTGGACACCAGGATGATGTCGTCCTGCGCGTTGCACAACGCGGCACCGATGAGCTCGTCGGCGTTCTCGCCGTTCTCGTCGGCCATGAGGCGCACGGCGATCAGGCCGCCCTGGCGCGGGGAATCGTACTCGGCCAGCGGGGTCTTCTTGACCTTGCCGGAACGGGTGGCGAGCACCAGGTACTTGGCCACCTCGTAGTTCGGGATGGACAGCACGGTCTGGATGGTCTCGTCGGGCGCGAACTGCAGCAGGTTGGCCACGTGCTGGCCCTTGGAATCGCGCGAGCCTTCGGGCAGCTCGTAGGCTTTGATGCGGTACACGCGCCCCTTGTTGGTGAAGAACAGCAGCCAGTTGTGCGTGGAGGTCAGGAAGAAGTGATCCACCACGTCGTCCTCGCGCAGTTTGGTGCCCTTGATGCCCTTGCCGCCACGATGCTGGGCGCGGTATTCGTCGGCCTTGGTGCGCTTGATGAAACCGGAGTGGGTCACGGTGACCACCACGTTCTCTTCGGCGATCAGGTCTTCGACGTTCATCTCGCCGGAGAACGGCAGGATTCGGGTGCGGCGTTCGTCACCGTACTTGGCCACGATCTCGTCGAGTTCGTCGCCGATGATCTTGCGCTGGCGTTCCGGCTTGGCGAGGATGTCGATGTAGTCGGCGATCTTGCGCTGCAGTTCCTCATGCTCGGCCACGATCTTGTCGCGGTTCATGCGGGTCAGCGTGCGCAGCTGCATGGCCAGGATGGCGTCCGCCTGCACCTGGTCGATGTCCAGCAGCTCCATAAGGCCGGTACGGGCGGTATCGGTGTCCTCGGAGGCACGGATGAGGGCGATGACCTCGTCCAGCATGTCCAGGGCCTTGAGATACCCCTGCAGGATGTGGTCGCGCTCCTCGGCCTCGCGCTTCAGGTACGCGGTGCGGCGGGCGATCACGTCGAGCTGGTGGTTCACCCAGTGGCGGATGAAGGCGTCCAGGCTCAGCGTGCGCGGCACGCCGTCGACCAGGGCCAGCATGTTGGCGCCGAAGGTCTGCTGCAGCTGAGAATGCTTGTACAGGTTGTTCAGCACCACCTTCGGCACGGCGTCGCGCTTCAGGACCAGCACGAGACGCTGGCCGGTGCGGCCGGAGGTTTCGTCTCGCATGTCGGCGATGCCTTGGATCTTGCCGTCGCGCACGGCTTCGCGGATGGAGACGACGAGACGATCCGGATTGACCTGGTACGGCAGTTCGGTGACCACCAGGCACATGCGGCCGTTGATCTCCTCGGTGTTGACCACGGCGCGCATGGTGATCAGGCCACGGCCGGTGCGGTAGGCCTGTTCGATGCCCTTGTGGCCGAGGATGGTGGCGCCGGTGGGGAAGTCCGGTCCCTTGATGATGCGGATCAGGTTTTCCAGCAGTTCCTCGCGGCTGGCGTCCGGGTGGTCGAGCGCCCAGTGGACGCCGTCCGCCACCTCGCGCATGTTGTGCGGCGGGATGTTGGTGGCCATGCCGACGGCGATGCCGGCGGAACCGTTGACGAGCAGGTTCGGGAAGCGGGCCGGCAGCACGGTCGGCTCCTGGGTCTTGCCGTCGTAGTTGGGCACGAAGTCGACGGTGTCCTTGTCGATGTCGCGCACCATCTCCATGGCCAGCGGGGCCATGCGGCATTCGGTGTAACGCATGGCGGCGGCCGGGTCGTCGCCGGGGGAGCCGAAGTTGCCCTGGCCGTCGACGAGCATGTTGCGCATCGACCAGGACTGGGCCATACGCACCAAGGTGTCGTAGATGGCGGAGTCGCCGTGCGGATGGTACTTACCCATCACGTCGCCGACCACACGGGAGCACTTGTTGTAGCCGCGATCGGGGCGGTAGCCGCCGTCGTACATCGCGTAGATCACGCGGCGATGCACGGGCTTCATGCCATCGCGCACGTCCGGCAGGGCGCGCTCGACGATCACGGAGAGGGCATACGCCAGGTAGGACTCGCGCATCTCCTGCTGCAGGTCCTTGCGCTGGATGCGTTCGCCGGTGTCCATCAGGCCGTAGTCGGTGGTGTCCGCCTCCTGCGGGCTCAACGGCTCCATCGAGCCGTCCGGCGTGAACTGCTCGTCGCCGGTGTTGTTTTCATCTGCCACTGTTGTTCCTTTAGTTGTCTAAGTCCGTTGTGTACCTCCCTCTGACGAGGGAGGTTGGAGGATTCCGTTACGCATCGATCCAACGCACGTTCTTGGCGTTGCGCTGGATGAAGAGGCGGCGGGGTTCGACCTCATCGCCCATCAGCATCGAGAAGGTCTCGTCGGCCGCGGCGGCGTCCTCGATGTGCACCTGCTTCAGAATGCGGTGCTCGGGGTCCATGGTGGTCTCCCATAGCTCCTGGTAGCTCATCTCGCCCAGACCCTTGTAGCGCTGGATGCCTTCGCCCTTGGGCAGCTGGCGTCCGTTGGCCTTGCCTTCGGCGAGCACACGGTCGCGCTCGGCGTCGGTGTACACGAAGTCGTGCGGGCCCTTGGTCCATTTCAGGCGGTACAGCGGCGGCATGGCCACGTACACGTAGCCGGCGGTGATCATCGGGCGCATGTAGCGGAAGAACAGCGTCAGGTTCAGGGTGGCGATATGCGCGCCGTCCACATCGGCATCGGCCATGATGATGACCTTGTGGTAGCGGACCTTGGAGATGTCGAAGTCCTCGCCGTAGCCGCCGCCGACCGCGGTGATCAGCGATTCGATGGTGTCGGACTTCATCATGCGGTCCAGGCTGGCACGCTCGGTGTTGAGGATCTTGCCTCGCAGCGGCAGGATAGCCTGCGTGATCGGGTTACGACCCTGGATGGCGGAGCCGCCTGCGGAATCGCCCTCCACGATGAACAACTCGCACTCTTCCGGGTTGGAGGACTGGCAGTCCTTGAGCTTGTCGGGCATGCCGGCGGACTCGAAGATGGACTTGCGGCGGGTGTTCTCGCGGGCTTTCTTGGCGGCCAGACGGGCGCGGGATGCCTCGATGGCCTTCTGGATGATGTTCTTGGCCTCGTTCGGGTGGGCATCGAACCAGTCGCCGAGCTTGTCGGTCATCACGCGCTGCACGAAGGTCTTGGCTTCGGAGTTGCCGAGCTTAGTCTTGGTCTGGCCTTCGAACTGCGGGTTGGTGAGCTTGACGGAGATCACGGCGGTCAGGCCTTCACGCACGTCGTCGCCGGAGAGGTTCTCGTCCTTGTCCTTGAGGATGCCCTTGTCTCGCGCGTAACGGTTGACCAGCGAAGTCAGCGCGGCGCGGAAGCCCTCCTCGTGGGTACCGCCCTCGGTGGTGGAGATCGTGTTCGCGAAGGTGTGCACGGCCTCGGAGTAGGCGGTGGTCCACTGCATGGCGAGTTCGGCGGAGATGCCGAGCTTCAAGTCTTCGGCCTCGAAGCTGATGACGTCCTCTTCCACCGGCGTGGCCTTACGCACCTTGACCAGATACTCGACGTAATCCTTGATGCCGTTGAGGTATTGGTAGGTGACGGTCTGGTGCTTCGCGCCCGGCTCGTCCGCCGCGTCGCCGGCCACCTCGTCGCCGGCCTGGTCGTTCTCGCGTTCGTCGGTCAGGCTGATCTTGAGGCCCTTGTTCAAGAAGGCCATCTGCTGGAAGCGGGAGCGCAGCGTCTCGAAGTCGTAGACGGTGGTCTCGAAGATCTTCGGGTCGGCCCAGAAAGTCACGGACGTACCGGTGGACTCGCCTTCGGTCATCGGCTCGCCCTGCTTCAAGGGCGCGGTGGGATGCTGGTCGATGTACGTCTGGGTCCAGTGGAAGCCCTGACGGCGCACTTCGATGTCCACGCGGGTGGAGAGTGCGTTGACCACGGAGATGCCCACGCCGTGCAGACCGCCGGACACTGCATAACCGCCGCCGCCGAACTTGCCGCCGGCGTGCAGCTTGGTCATCACGGTCTCCACACCGGAGACGCCCTCGCCGGGCACCTCATCGACCGGGATGCCTCGACCATCGTCCACCACGCGGATGCCGTTGTCCGGCAGAATGGAGACCTCGATATGGCTGGCGTATCCGGCCAGCGCCTCGTCGACCGAGTTGTCGACGATCTCATAGACCAGGTGGTGCAAACCGCGCGGCCCGGTGGAACCGATGTACATACCGGGGCGGATACGCACGGCCTCAAGTCCTTCGAGCACCCTCAGATCAGAGGCCTCATAATGCTCGGGAGCCATGGATTCGTCAAGTTCGCCTTCGGTCAATTCCGCATTGTTGATGCGTTCCGCAGCCGCCTTCAGCTGCTCCTCTTTGCTGGTTTCGTCTGCCAACAGGCTTCCTTCCGTGACTACAGGGTCAACCTCCGTCATGAAGGTCATTCACGGAGGCGATATGGCTTACGAGGCCCGTAAAGGACTCTTCTAGCCATTTGACCATACTGCATGTGATTTTACTCGTCTAACCCGACGAGCGCCATAGCGAGGCTTCTGCGAATTTGTTTGGTATCTTGACTACCGCCGCCGAGCCCATTTGCGCGTGTATCCGGCGGCCGGGCCGGTCACGCGAATCTCGGTGATGGTCAATCCTCTGAGATTGCGACGGATGGTATCGGTGAGTTGGGGGATAAGGTAGGTCAGCTGCGTGGCCCAGACCGTGGATTCGGCACGGATGGTCAGTACACCGTCCGTGAAATCGGCGACTGCCGAATGGCTGGCGATGGCCTGCCCCACCACTTGGTCCCAATGGTTGCGCAATTGCGCAAGCTTCATATTCGCCGCCCAGACGCCATTGCCGGCGATGGTGGTCATCACGCTGCCCAGTTCAGCCGGATCGCGCCCCGGTTTGCCGAAGTTTTCGATGGCCTCTTCACGGCGGCGTCTGTAGTCCTTCAAGGTCGCCCCGCGACGGGAGATCCGCTCGAATATTTCGGCCGGCAGTTTGGTCTCGTCCAGGTTGAGTTGGCGGGCGATCGGCGGGTTCATGACACTTTCCGTTCTACGGACGCGCTGTCCACCGCGGTTTTTCCGTCATACTTACCCAAACTCTCGTTTTCCCGTAAATCGGACAAATTGCCCAAAGTTGGCAGTATCACGGAAGCGGGTTCGGCCAGTGCGGCCACGTCGATACGATGGGCCGATTCATAGTCGGGCACATCGCCTTCAGCGGCAACGGTAATCAGCACCTGATCCTGTTTTCTGGCGAAATCAAGAATCTGCGTGCGCCGGCTGTCATCAAGCTGGGCGAACACATCATCGAGAATCACAATCGGCTGCAATCCCAACCGGTCACGCACGATTTCGAACAATGCCATTTTCAAGGCCAACGCCATCGTCCACATCTCGCCGTTCGAAGCGAACTCGCGGGCGGGAATACCGGCCAAGTCAAGGTTCATGTCATCGCGCTGCGGACCGATAAGGTTCACGCCGCGAGCCACTTCACCGGGGTAGATGCGTTGGAAATGCTCGCTGATCTGCGGATGCGGATCGTTGAACATCAGCACTTCGTCGAATGAAGGCGCATATGTGAGCGTCACCTGCTCGTCGGCACCGGCCAAGTCGGCGTAAATCGCGGCAAATGGCTCGGCAAGCAGGCTAATTACATGGGCTCGCATACGGGTCAACACCACACCGGCTTCGATGAACTGGCCGGTCCAGATTTCCAAACCGCTCAGAACCGCATCCATCGGCTGGCCATTGTTGGCATTGGCATTCAATTGCTTCAACAATGTGGCACGCTGTTTGGCGATGCGCGTGAACTGTTGCAACGTCTGCATGTATCCGGGCTCGAGCAGAGCCGCAGCCTGATTCATCATGGTGCGGCGTGCTCCCGGATCGCCGGACACCAATCGCTGATCTTCGGGAGTGAAGGAAACGCTGGGAATCTTGCCGATGATATCGCGCAGATACAGCGACGACCCCGAGTTGATGCGGGCTCGGTTGGCACCACGCGCATGAATCGACGCTTCATACGTAGTGGTTTGACCGGCATCATCAGCGACGTTCGCGCGGATGGTGGCCGTGGTCTGCCCGCGTTCGATCAGCGGCAACGTGCTGGACGTGCGATGGCTCGATCCGGTGGACAGCACTTCGACGGCTTCCACCAGATTGGTTTTGCCCAAGCCATTCTTGCCGAACAGGATATTCACACCTGGTACGAAATCGACCACTACCTGACTCCATGAGCGGTAGTGGTCGAGTGCGAGACGGGAGATGTGCATTATCGAATCGTTGGAAATTCAGGGACTTCAGTTGTTGAAGCGCATCGGCACGAGCAGGTATCGGTAGTCCATGGACTCGTCGGAATCAGCTTCCTGCTGGCCGTTGAACTCGACCGGCTTGACCGGGGTCGTCATCTTGATGCGCACGAATGGTTCGGTCACGGCGGACAGACCCTCCTTCAGGTAGGACGGGTTGAATGCCACGGTGATGTCGTCGCCATCCATGTCGATGTCCAGTGTCTCGTTGGCCTGGGCCTCGTCGACCGATCCGGCGGACAGCGCCACTTCCTGACCGGTGAAGGTCATGCGAATCGGAGCATTGCGTTCGGCGACCAAAGCCACACGGCTGATGGCGTCGAGCAGATCCTGCTTGTTGACTACGGCCTGAATCGGGTATTCGTCGGCGAACAGGCGGTCGACCGCCGGGAATTCACCGTCGATGAGCTGGGAGGTGGAGACGCGGCCGGCGTTTTCGAAGCCGAGCAGCGTCGGGCTATCGGCGTCGAAATCAAGGCGGATGTTCTGGTGCTCGTCAAGAGCGCGGGCCACATCCTTGAGTAGTGAGCCGCGAACCAGCGTGGTGGTGTCGACGTCCGGGTTCTGCGGAGTCCAAGTGAAGGTGGCGCGGGCCAAACGGAAGCGATCGGTGGAGGTCATGACGACCTTGTCGCCTTGGAACTGCATGCGCACGCCGGTCAGTACCGGGCGGTTTTCTTCGCGGGAGACGGCAACGCATGCTTGGTTCACAGCCTGAACGAAAGTCGGGGCATCGACTTGGCCGAGCATGGCCGGTACCACAGGCAGATCCGGGTACTCGGTGTCGGGCATGAGCTGCAAGGTGAACTTCGACTTGCCGGACGTGATGGTCAGCGTGGAGCCGTCGGTAACCAGGTACGTTTTCTCCGAACGCAGCGATTTGGTGATATCGGCCAGCAGTTTGCCCTGAACCAGTACGGAACCGGCTTCGTCAACGCCGGCTTCGATGTGGTGGCGAGCGGAAATCTCGTAGTTGAAGGCGGAGAATTGCAGCGTTCCTTCAATGGCTTCCAGCTTGACGCCAGCGAGAATCGGGTTGGAGGGACGTGCGTCGATGACTCGGGAGGTCCAGGCTACGGCGTCGGCCAGGGCTGCGGTATCGATTTCGACTTTCATGTGTGATTGTTCCCTTCGTCGGATTGGCTGAGAAATATTCTAGCCGTTGGGTGGCGAACTTACGTACGATGGGTGACCGGCTGTTACTGTGGCGATGATGCTTTTCACGTAACTGAGTAAGTAATCGCCATAATAAGGCCGGTGGATAGTGTGGATAAGTAGGGTTGAGCCCTACAAACGCAACGGTTCATAAGTCCCTGAAAATTGTGGACAAATTCTGCATGGCTTGTGGATAAGTAGGCGAGTTTTCCACAGCCAGTTCGTCGAATTTGGGTTTTCCACATCGAGGTCGCAGTTATGCACGAGTTTTCCACAACAAAATAGTGGGTAATCCACGAGTTATCCGCCGAGTTTACCCACATCTGTGCACAACTATGTGGATAACTTTTTTGGTTTTCGTACTTTCGCACGGCGTGTTGAAGGCTGTTTTTCGTCGAGGAGAATCGATTCTGGAGACCGTTTTCGGCACTTTTTTCGTCTCTCTCGCCCAAACCCGCAAAATCGGTCCTCAGAATCGATTCTCTCGTTTCACGGGTTTTTGCGTATTCCCCTTCGAAACTCCCCTCGGTCGTCTGCGACGACAGCTCCCCTCACAAAGGGGAGCCATGAGGAATCTGATGTCTCGAATCCGTTGCCTCGACGTATCCACCAGAATCCGCCTGAGCAACCAAAAACGGCACTTTTCGGAAAGTCAGTCCAAGAAGTGCCGTTTTTCGTCTCTCAGAAGCGTTGTGTCAGTTGGTGTTGCTTTGCTTGAGGCGGACCGTGAGCTCCATAACGTAGTTATAGATCTCCTGTTTTTGCTGCATTCGGTCACTGATTCGAGTGCAGGCATGCATTACTGTGGTGTGATCGCGTCCGCCAAAGACCTGGCCAATATCCATCAGGCTCATACTGGTCATTTCGCGAGCCAGATACATGGCGATCTGACGAGGAACAGCCACGTTTTTGGTTCGTGATTTACCGACAAGATCCTCAAACGTCAGGTGGAAGTACTTCGCCACCTGACTGATGATGTCCGTGGGCTTGATTTCCACATCGGTGGTGAAGAAGTCCTGCAACGTCTGCTCGGCCAAGGCGCGGGTCACCGGCTGATTACTCAGCGAGGCCACGGCCGTAACACGGGTAAGCGCGCCCTCAAGTTCACGAATGTTCTCGGTGAAGCGTTCGGCGATGAGGTCCAACACATCGCTGGGGATTTTCGACCCGTTCATCGAGGCGATCATGCGAAGAATGGCGATTCGGGTCTCCAGATCCGGCGGCTTGACGTCTACGGTCAGGCCGGATTCGAAGCGCGAGATGAGTCGAGCCTCGAAACCCTTCAAATTCTTGGGCGCCACATCGGAAGCAATGACAATACGCTTATTTGCCTGATGTAGTGCATTGAACGTATGGAAGAACTGATCCAAGGTGGCTTCCTTGCCGCCGAGGAACTGGATATCGTCAATAAGCAACACATCAACCTGTCGGTATCGACGGTTGAATTCAGCAATCTGACCTTGGCTTTGGTTCGGGTTTTGCAGCGCGTCGATGAATTCGTTCGTGAATTCCTCAGACGTGACGTATCGAACCTTCAGCCCGGGATCCTTGACCAGTGCATAGTTGCCGATGGCGTTCAGCAAGTGGGTTTTGCCCAGTCCCGATCCGCCATAGATACACAACGGGTTGAAATCCTGACCGGAACCTTCGGCCACGGCCAGTGCGACCGTACGGGCAAAACGGTTGGAATCGCCGGGCACGAAGGAATCAAACGTGAAGTTCTTATTGAGATGAGTCTCGGGATCGCGATTCATCTTCTGCTGACCGACCGGGAACTGCGACTCGGTGGCGGGCATCGGTTCCCGCGGTGCGGCTACCGGCTTTGCGCCATAGGATTCTTTACCGAACTCGGCGACAGTCGGAGAAATTTCCGAAGGATATGGCTGCGCCGGCTTTGCCGCCGAAAGTGGTTCTGGCTCGGTTTTCGGCACGACCTTGAACGCGGGAAACATATTTTCGCCGGTTACCGTACGCAATGCCTGAAGCAGGGAATCGTTCAAATCACCCTGAATGGCTTGAAGCGTGTCGTTGTTGTCCACACACAGCACGATGGTCGAACCGAAGACGCCTTCAGGAACAACGCCTTCCAACCAGCCTTTTTCTCGTGGGCTGAGCGAAGCGCTGTGTTTGAGCACCGTCAGCGTGTCTGACCAGATGTGGGCGGCCTCGATTACGGGGTCGCCGGAAGCGTTAACCATGGTGGCCCCTTCTGTCGCTGTGGCGAAATATGTACAACAGATAATATTTACTCTGGTTTAGACAAGTTATCCACCGTGTCGCGTGTTGAAATAATTGGATTGTGAATAACAAACATGTAATTTGTGGATAACTTTTGGCCGTGAATGGTTGGTATTCCGCCGATTATAAGAGATCTGAGGCGTGTCTCGCAACGTGTCGAAATGTGAAAATACTCCGTCCGTTTTGACTTGAGGGTAGGGGTGAGAGTACTTTGATATAGCTTGACTCACGTGAGGGCAGCGCGAAGCGTTGCCGAATAGACCTAGGAGCAATGGATTATGAAGAGGACGTTCCAGCCGAACAACCGTCGTCGCCACATGAAGCACGGCTTCCGCCTGCGCATGCGCACCCGTTCTGGCCGCGCGGTGATCAACCGTCGCCGTGCCAAGGGCCGCAAGTCCCTCTCCGCCTGATCATTCCGATCAGTGCCACAGGCATAGTCGAGGTGGAGCGGCTTCAAAGCCATCGTGATTTCGTCACCGTGCTGAAACGCCGGCGCAAAGCAGGTGGCAAGGATATCGTCGTGCACTATTTGGTGCCCGACGACCATCATGATGATGACGACCGGACGGTGCATCGCCGTTTGGGATTAGCTGTCTCCAAATCGGTAGGACATGCGGTCACCCGTAATACGGTGAAGCGTAGGTTTCGTGTATTGGCCAGAGCCCATGAGGATCTGTTGCCCACGCATTGCGATATCGTTTTGCGCGCCAAGCCCAGTGCCGCGACCGCATCGTTCGCTTCGCTAGATCAGCAGATCGCGAAGGCTTTTGCCACAGTGGCGCATAAGGTGGCTGAGGCATGACAGCTTCTTTCAAGGCGGTGATGATTGGTGGGGTGCGCTGGTATCAACAGCGCATCTCGGCAAACACACCGCCTTGTTGCAAGTATTATCCAACGTGCTCGAATTATGCCATTGAGGCGTTGGAACGGTATGGCGCGTTCAAAGGGGGAGTACTCGCCGTGCTGAGATTACTGCGTTGCCGGCCGTGGAGTCGTGGGGGAATCGACGATGTTCCACAACGGTATTCCATTTTTTACAGATTTTCGTGGTCGAAGGCTCATGAAGAGCCCCGACTGACACCATTGGCCACAACCCAAAGAGAGGCCCAACGATGAACTCAAATGAATTTCTGCTTGATAGCGGGTTTTGGGGATTTCTATATAAAATCCTGACTCCCGTTGAGTGGTTACAGACCTGGATCATGAAGATCGTGCATGACTTCTTCGTGATGCTGGGCATGAGCCCGATTGGTGTCTCATGGGTGCTTGCCATTATCATCCTGGTGCTGGTGGTGCAGGCGTGTATCTTCCCGCTGTTCTGCAAGCAGATGAAGTCGATGCGCAAGATGCAGGCGTTGGCGCCGAAGATGAAGCGCATCCAGAACAAGTACAAAGGCAAGACGGATCAGGCTTCCAAGGAGGCCATGAGCCGTGAAACCATGAAACTGTATCAAGACAATGACGCCAATCCGGCTGGCTCCTGCTTGCCTATGCTCATTCAGGGCCCGGTGTTCATGTCCATGTTCTATACGCTGTCGGCCATTCCCTACATTGCCAACGGTAAACGCGGTGCGTTGGGCGCGTTCGACGTAGCAACCGCCAAGCAATTCACCCAAACCGATGTGTTCGGCATTGTCAGCGTGACCGATAACTTCTCTAGGGCTGCCACTAGTGGCAAGGTGGTCATCGGTACCTTCGTGTTCCTGATGTGCTTCTGCCTGTGGTTTATGCAGTACTTCAACATGAAGCGCAACATGCCCGCCGCATCGATGAACAAACAGGCCGAGACCATGCAGAAGGCTATGCTGTGGCTCTTCCCGGTGATGTACATCTTCTCTGGTGCCACCATGCCGTTCGCCGTGCTGGTCTACTGGCTGACCAACAACGTGTGCAACCTCTGCCGCACATTGTGGCAGGTGTACGCATTCCCGACCCCTGGCTCTCCGGCTGCGGCGGACAAGGAAAAGCGCGATCATCGTAATGAGAATGCTCGCCGCGCAAAGGCCGGCCTGCCCTCTCTGGAAGAAGAAGCATTGGCCAAGGCCAAGGAAGAGGCCGAGCGTAAGGCCACTCATGGCTACCAGCGTCAACAGCCCGTGCGTAAGCGCAGAAAGAAGTGACGACTGTGTCGGTGTGTGTTCGGTGTTTCACGTGAAACATCGAACACACACCGACATTACTTTCTCTGTTCGGGGGAGCAGGGCTTAGACTTGTAATTCAAACACGACATGAAGGAGTAGCGTATGGCACAGGATGACGTGAAGTCGATTGATCAGCTCAACGAAGAGGCTGATATCGCCGCGGATTACCTTGAGGGCCTACTGGATATCGCCGACTATGAGGGCGACATTGAGATGGGCGTGCGTAATGACCGCCCCACCGTGCAAATCGTTGCTGATGACGATACCGACATCAAACATCTTATTGGCCGTAATGGTGAAGTCGTTGATGCTCTGCAGCAATTGACTCGTCTGGCTGTACAGCAGAAGACCGGCGAGCGTTCTCATCTGATTGTGGATGTCGACGGTTTCCTGAAGCGCAAGCGTCAGCACCTCTGTGATATCGCCCTGGATGCCATTGACGCAGTGAGGGATTCCGGCGAGCCGTATGACTTGAAGCCGATGAATTCCTTCGAACGTAAAGTCGTTCACGATGTGGTTCGGGAAGAGGGGCTGAAGTCTCGCTCGCACGGTGAGGAGCCTCATCGTTACGTGACGGTGTATCTCAAGAACAAAGTCGAGGATGTTGCCGAAGACGACGAGCTTGATCAGGAGTAATAGATCGACGAGTTTTTGAGATGACAGGGACGTTCAACGGATGTCGTCTCTAAACAGACAAGAGTGACCGCAGGGGGAATGGCGTCGTAATGAGCGACGCCTTTTCCATGTTGATTGTTTCACGTGAAACATGGTGAGGGAGATGGCTATGACGGATCAGCTGCAGGAGTCACCTGTACTTGCTGAGGTCTTGGGTGATGCGTTGCCGAAGTTGGAGCGTTTCCATGCCAAGATTGCCGAAGAGGGTGAACCTCGTGGATTGATCGGCCCCCGTGACGTCGATATCATTTGGGAACGGCATATTCTGAATTCCGCTGCGATTGTGCCGTACGTTCGGAATGCAACGAATGGTATTCGCTTCAAAACAGTTGCCGACGTCGGCAGTGGTGGTGGTTTTCCCGGATTGGTGGCTGCCGCGTGTTTGCCGGATCATGACTTCACGCTGATTGAACCGATGGAGCGGCGAATCGAATGGTTACATGAATGTGTTGACCTGATGCAACTGCAGAACGTTGAGATTATTCGTGGACGCTCCGATGCCGTCATCCAGCAGGTACGGAAGCGGGAAATTCATCCGTTCACTGTTGTCACGTGTCGTGCGGTTGCTCCTATGACCAAACTCTCTGGCTGGACGTTGCCGTTGCTGAAACCGTCAGGACAGTTGATCGCATTGAAGGGACGGTCTGCTCAGGCTGAAATCGACAAGGCTGGCAAGGAGATTGCAAAATTCGGTGGTCGTCGTCCACGCGTCGTTGAAGCGGCTGTCGGACCGGATCTTGAGCCTACCCACGTGGTGATTGTGGATAAGCGATGAGTGGAGTACTGATTAAGTTATCCACATTTCCATATGTGCGTAAAAATTATCCACATTTTTACGGGACGATGTACACAATGATGAAAACATTGATTTTTCAATGCTTTTCGTCTGTGAATACACAATCTAACACTCAACGTCATTCACACTTATCCACACTTATCCACATTGCATATCGCAATTGTGGATAACGAGCATCATGTCCATACGAATGAGAACACTGGAACTTACGTCTGTGCAAGGAGGAGCGATGGCCACCAAGGATCATCAGTCGGAACCTATAGAATCGGCGTCCGAAACGCTTCAGCGAATATTCGATGGTCACGGTTCAGTGCTTGGTAGCCAGATGGCTGATGAAAGCTCACGCTACGATGTACTCAAGAAAACCGATTTCCCTAAACCTAAACGTACCCGTCGTATTGCCGTGGCCAACCAGAAGGGGGGAGTGGGTAAAACCACATCCACGGTGAACACCGCTGCGGCGCTGGCAGACAAGGGCGCGCAGGTGTTGGTCATCGATATGGACCCGCAGGGCAATGCCTCTACGGCGTTGGGTGTATCTCATGCATCGGGAGAGCCCTCGGTCTATGACGTTATCGAGGGGCGTTCCGATCTGGGGGATGTCATCACGGTCTGTCCTGATTTTCCCACACTTGATGTTGTGCCTGCATCAATCGATCTCAGCGGTGCTGAGTTGGAAGTGGCTGATCTGCCCAACCGAAACACCTTGCTGAAGGAGGCCCTAGACCTCTACCTACGTCAATCAGATAAACACTATGATTACGTGTTCATTGATTGCCCGCCCAGCTTGGGCCTGTTGGTCATCAACGCCATGTGTGCAGTGACCGAGATGCTGATTCCTATCCAGGCTGAGTATTACGCATTGGAGGGTCTTGGCCAGCTGATTAACACGATTGGTTTGGTGCAAGAGCATTTCAATCCCGTACTGCTGGTGTCCACCATGCTCGTCACGATGTTTGATCGCCGAACGTTATTGAGCCGTGAAGTATATAACGAGGTTAAGGGACACTATCCCAGCATTGTGCTGAATACTACCATCCCGCGTTCAGTCAAGATCTCCGAAGCGCCGAGTTTCTCCCAATCGGTGATTGCCTATGATCCTCGTGGCATAGGTGCCATATCGTATGGTGAAGCAGCTTTGGAAATCGCACAGCGTTCGCAACAAGTCCTTGACACCATTGATGCGAGGAGGAACAAGTAATGGCATCAAAATCACGACTCGGTAAGGGCCTTGGCGCTTTGTTCCCCACATTGCCAGGGGAGGAACCAGTGGCGGAGCAGCCCGCAATGATTGCGGAGGATTCGTCTACTCCGGCGGCCACTGCTGACATAACCCCCGCCAAGAAGGCTACTGCCCAGCAGGAATCAAAGCCTGCCGCGCCTCAGACGGTATCATCCAGCAAGGCAGCCAAGAAAGCCGCCGGTAAACGCGCATCCATGCCCGCATTGGACATCATTACTCATCCTAGCGACCTGTTTTTCGGTACGGAGAAACCTCAAACCGGTAAGGTCGCCGCGCCTCAGCAGGGCGGCAAGTCGTCTGCGCCTCAGACGGCACATCGTGCATCCGTCACTGTCAAAGATGTTTCACGTGAAACATCTCAGACTGCATCGGCGGCAAAGAGCACTGACACAGATAAGAAGGACGAGCTCAAGCCGGTAGCCGGTGGTTATCTGGCTGAACTCAAACTGTCTGATATCGGGCCCAATGCACATCAGCCTCGTACCATCTTCGATGAGGATGAGTTGAATGAGCTGTCTGCTTCCATTAAGGAAGTTGGTGTGCTGCAACCGATAGTCGTGCGCAAGCGTCCGGCAAGCAGGATTGCTGCGGCCAAAGCCGCCAAGCACGACGAGACGGAATCCAGCACGAATCCGTTTGCCGGTCATTTGGACAGCCCGTATGAGCTCATTATGGGTGAACGCCGTTGGCGTGCTTCTCAGTTGGCTGGGTTGGAGACGATTTCCGCCATCGTCAAAACCACTGCGGATGATGATATGCTCCGCGATGCGTTGCTGGAAAACTTGCACCGTGTGGCCTTGAATCCGCTGGAAGAGGCGGCTGCCTACCAGCAGATGATCGAAGAGTTCGGGTTGACGCAAGCACAACTGTCCAAGTCGGTGTCCAAGTCTCGCCCGCAAATCGCCAATACCTTGCGACTGCTGAACCTGCCGGCCTCTGTGCAAAAGAGAGTGGCTGCCGGTGTGCTATCGTCCGGTCATGCGCGTGCGCTATTGGGCCTGAGCGATCCGGAGGAAATGGACAAGCTGGCTTCTCGTATTATTGCGGAAGGTCTTTCTGTACGCAGCACCGAAGAGATCGTCGCCATGAAGGTTGCGTCGGGTGAGCAGCCGAAGAAGCCTAAGACGTCTAAGACCAATCCTTGGGTTGGTTCCGCCATCCAGCAGAGTTTGGAAAATCATTTCGATACCAAGGTGTCGATTAAGGGCAGCACCAAGCATGGTCGCATCGAAATCGTCTTCTCGTCACCAGAGGATATGGATCGTATCCTGCAGCTGCTGGTGCCGAGCCAAGGCGATGCCGATTCCAAATGGGTGTAACGCGATAAGAACATTCGTGTTGTCGCTGGCATTATTGCTGTGCAGTGCGGTGTACAACACAAGACGTATAGCCTCTGCGTGATTCCTGGCAGGGGCGTATGCCCGCGCTGTAGCCCCTGTCGCAATAGAAAACCCCTCAGGCGACGGACAATCATCACACATCATGATTCTCCGTCGTCTGAGGGGTTTTCTATGCCTCTGACTGGCACGTACTATCCAAGGGCGGCATGCTGTAACACTGACCTAACGTTGCTCCTATGTCACAGGCAGCAGACAGAACAGCAAGCCACCATCAGTCCGCCGCAATCAGTCCGTAAGATAGGCCTGCGCATCCAGCGCTGCACGGCAGCCCATGCCCGCTGCACTGATCGCCTGACGATAAGTACGATCCACGCAATCGCCTGCAGCAAAGATGCCTGGCGCACTGGTCACCGTGCTGGCACCCTGCACCACGACATACCCATCATCGTCACGGTCCACAACACCGGCCGCAAAATCAGTGGCCGGCGTATGGCCGATAGCCACGAATACGGCGTTGGTGTCCAGCGTGCTTTCTTCTCCGGTCACCACGTTACGTACGGCAATGCTGCTGACACTGGCCGGTGCCACAGCCGGTCGTTTGATTGTCAAGCCAGGAATGGCAATAGGTGCACCGGTGTTCTGTGTGGGGGAGGAGGTGCCGGTAATGGAGGTCACCACTGTGTTGGTCAGCAGGGTGATGGTCGGATTGGCTTTGGCTCGGTCCACCATGATCTGCGAGGCACGGAAGCTATCGCGTCGGTGAATCAAGGTGACTGAAGAACCGAACCGGGTCAGGAATAATGCCTCTTCAAAAGCCGAATCGCCACCGCCTACGACCACGATAGGCTTGTTCCTGAAGAAGAAGCCATCGCAGGTGGCGCAGTACGAGACGCCATGTCCGGACAGCTCCTGTTCGCCAGGCACCCCAAGCTTACGGAATGACGACCCTGTGGCGATGATAAGCGCCGATGCCTCCAACTGGGAGTCATCGGAGAGCGTTACACGATAGGTCGGCTTGACCGAATCACTTTCACACGCCTCGATGGAAGAGACATCGTCTGCGATATAGGTTGTACCGAAGCGCTTGGCCTGTTCCTTCATGCGATCCATAAGATCCGGGCCAAGAATACCTTCCGGGAATCCAGGGAAGTTCTCCACCTCAGTGGTGTTGACCAACTGTCCACCTGGCGACAACGCACCAGTGACCATAACAGGATTAAGACCTGCACGGCCAAGATAGATGGCGGCCGTGTAGCCAGCGGGACCAGAACCGATAATGATGACGTTATGTTTCACGTGAAACATTGTCACACCCCCATACGATATTCCGTGTCATTCAGCCAGACGCGAAGAAAGGGCGGCACCGTCGAATGTATGCGAACGGTACCGCCCTTCTTGGGTCAGTTATCGGCATAGATGCCGATTAGAAGACCTCCACCTTCTCGATGTACAGCTGGTTCTGCGGCAGGCTACCCGATGGCACCCACAGCAGCAGATCCTGCGTATTGACGGCTTTGGTGAACTTCACTTCAGTGGTGCCACCTTCAGCAAAGGTGAATTCGGCCACCTGCTCGCCCTGAGTGGGGTCTCCAGTGGTATTCGCGCGAATATAGCCCTTACCACCGGATGTGCGGATGGTGATAACCATGCGGTACGCATCCTGCGGCTGGTCAAGGTGCATGTAGTATGCGTACCCGGATTGGCCGCCAGGATTCGACAGGAAGTTGGCGCTGGAAATCGTAAACGCCGTGTTGTTCTCATGGCGCGGTTGCGGAGCAGCGCTGGAATCCTTATCGCCGGACTTCTTGGCCTTGGTCTTCTTGGACGACGAATCAGCAGTCTCGGACTTCTTGGACTTGTCTGATGCCGAGTCCTTGGATTCGCTCTGAGTGGCATCACTTGACTTTGAAGAATCGTCAGTGGTGCCACCGTTCGTCGCGTTCTTGCTGCCACCGAATGGCACAGCGTCAGCATTGATATCAGGCCAGTCACCTTCACTGGAGTTGCTGGAAGCATCGGCAGGATTGTCTCCGGAGGATCGGAACGCATACACTGCCCAAACAGCCGCTGCCACTACCAATATCAGAGCCACAATGATGGCAACGACCTTGGTCGACAGTTTACCGAACAGATGTTCATCGGGCAGCTTGCTGTCATCCTCGTCATCCGGCACATCCTTCGGTGTGAAGCTCGGAGGAATGGCGCTTACTTCGGCAATGCGGGCCTGCTCCTCTTCCAAGGCACGCAGCGATTCCTCACCAGGAGCCACAGCACGGCCGCTGGCGAGGAACATGGGAATACGACTGGTTGTCTCTCCCACGGTGGCGTCGGAAATACCGCCGGTAACAATAGGCACTGTCAACCGAGCATTATCACCCGGACCGCCGATGGGGGCCGGATTCATTTCGCTGTACCAGTCACCGGTGTCTTCACCGGAAAGATTCTCGTGCTCCCAGGCGTCAGAAAGGTTGAAGTCAAACAGACGGTGGGCATCAGACTGAGACTGGTTGCCGTCAGCAATACTGGACCCATCAGGCAGAGGAACCGGTGACATCACGTGCGGAGCGGGGATGGAGGCCGGCTGAACCGGCAGGGAAGGGGTAATAGACAATTCCGGAAGACTGCTGCTGTTAATCAACGTGCTGGGAATAGGCACGATATCAGTCTCGTTGGCAGGCTTCAGTATCGCCTTGGTAATCGAGCAATCGCTTTCCACGCTCGGCAAAGCAATATCAGCATCGCTCAGTTCAGAGAGCGGCTTCCAATTACCCAACAAGGCGTCGAGTTCTACAAGGGCAGCCATTGGCAACGTATGCTCGTCGGGCTCGCTCAAGGCCAATCCACGCTTGCAAATCACGCGGAATTCGCCAGGGGTGTCTTGTGGCAAGGCACGCAGATTGAATGTGGGTGTCGCTTGGCTTGGCGTGCGTGTCAGCAGGGTATAGAGTAATGCCGCAAGCTGGCGAATCGCATACCGTTCAGGACCGTCCGTACGCAGATCGGTAGCGGACGTATCGGCCAGCATCGTGGCACATGGTGCATCGGCAATTTGCACACCGGAGGTAGTCACTCGAACGGTGTCGGTTGTGATGACGATGCTGCTGGGAGTATCCGCAATGATCTCGCGCAGCACGTTGGCGCATTCTCCGATAATCGACCGGATGGCGCTGTAGCTGAGCGGCTTGGCGGTATCCACCATGTAGTCAGTCAGGCATTGGCCGCTATCCACCGGCATGACAATGAGAAGTACGTCGGATTCCATACGGTATTTCAGTACGGGAATCACACGATCAGGGCGAGTGGCGGCGATGCGACCAGCGATCTCATCGATTGCGGCGAAAGCGCTGCGATTGGTAATGATGAACAGCTGGCAATCCTTTGCCAGCACACGGTCGTTGGCTTTCCATGCCTGAATGCCAGGCTCCGCACGCAACGATGATACCAAGGTGTATCGGTTGAGAATTGTGTCTCCGAGTTGCGGTTTCATAGTGCGTTTGGCTCCGTGTGATTGGTGTTCGAGACTGGTCTTAGATATTCTACGTGCGGGGCTATCCTTGACAGGCTCCGTCTCAGGATTGATTTGCGTATCGTCGACTTTTTCCGGCTGGGCTGTCACAGCAACGTCCTCACTGGCCGGAGTCTTGTGTAGACGGGCCAGTATCGAGTGATAGGCGCTGATGAGTTCTGGGGTGCGTACCACCCACAACACAGCCACATATACTATGGTCAGCACGATGGTGAGCACCACGCAGATGGCCAGCGCAGACCACCAGCTCATGTGCCCGCCTACTGGTCGAATATCCGCGTCGAACAGTGCGACTACCGGTCGTTTGATCAGCCAGACCACAACTCCGGAAGCCAGTGCCGCCACAATGGCCTTGGCATATGTCCTCGTGATCTCCCGACCGCCAAGATTGCCTTCGAACTTGCGGCGCAACATCATCAACGTCAGCGGCAACGCCAGTAATCCGCCGAGTGTCACCGAGCAGGCGATGCCGAGTACCCAATGCTCAGGAGGAAGCACCATCATGCCGATGATCATGAATACCGAGGTGAACCCATACTGCATCACCGCGGACAAGAAGGGGTGCAGGCCGTCCTCAAAGGCATAGAATGTACGTTGAATCAGCAGGAACGCCGATCCCAAAGGAGTGCCCACAGATAGGGCGATAAGCGCGTAGGAAATCAGCATGGTCTCGTCCATCGAGACGGACGGAAGCAATGCGCGGATAATCGGTTCGGGGAACACAATCATGGCGGCGGCGAAAAATATGATGAGCAGGCCCACATTATTCAGTGCGTTGACTAGGTCGTGCCGTGCCTCATCCAGATTCGCAGCTGCGACAGAACGGGAGATTTTGGGGAACATAGCCGTGGATACCGATACGGCGATGAGCGAATAGGGCAGGATGAACAGTGTGTACGCATTCTGATAGGTCGCGTTGCCTGCCACGCTGAACAGGCTGGCACCCGTCAGTTCGTGGGCGCGCTGCGGTGCGGATGTGGCGATACGGGTAAGGATAATGCCGCAGATCTCGCTGGTGACCACCACGCCCAAAGAGCCTAACGCCACGGGACCCATAGACCTGAGTCCAAAGCCGCCAAGCCCGAAGCTGGGTCTGTACCTGAACCCGATACGGGCCAGTGGCAGGAACAGTATCAGCGCTTGGAAGGCCACGCCCAAAGTCCAGGTGCCTGCGGTAAGCGCGATCTTGTCGGCGGTCCAGAATTCGAGGGGCTGTTCATTGGCCTTGCTGAACATCAGAATAAAACCAGTAAAACCGGCGCAACTAATAATGTTGGCACCGGTTGAGCTCCACGCATACGTGAGGAAATGGTCTTTGGCGGCCAGGATCTGACCCAATACCGTATACAGGCCGTAGAAGAACACCTGAGGCATACACCACAGGGTGAACGAAGTGGTCAGGGCTATCATCTGGTGATCGTCGCTACCCACGTACAGGCGGGCAAGCAGAGGGCTGGCCGCCGCCATCACCACGGTCATGGCCAACAGGATGCCGATGGCCAACGTGACCAGACGATTTAGTCGTTCTTGGGCGTCTTTTTCTTTCAACGTGCGCACGATCTGGGGCACCAGCACGGCGTTGAAAATACCACCGGACACCAGCGTGAACACGGATTGGGGAATCATGGAACCGGCCTGATAGGCGTTGGCCGCCAATCCGGTGGTGCCGATGGCCGCAGCGAGAAGAATCGTGCGGAGCTGACCGGTCACACGGGAAGCAGCAGTTCCCGTGGCCATGATCAGGGAATTACGACCTACGGTTGAACTCATTCGTCGGGGTCCTTCTTCCGATGGAACTGCCGCCACAGGCCGATAATGCCCAATAGCACGGCGACGCCAATGATAATGAAGCCGCTGGCATCACTGATGCGCATCACACTGGTGATCGCGGTGTCCTGCGTGTTGCCGAATCTGTTGCCTTCCCGGTCGGTCAACGACACATGGGCCGTCGATGAGCCGGAAGTGGAAACGCGGATGGTGAAGGTCACCTGAGCGTCGCTATGCGCGGGAATATCGATGTCAGCGGTTCGCGAGGTGACGATCTGCATGGAGTCAGTCAGTGAGTTGACCTGCACGCTGACGGCGTAGGGAAGGTCATTGCTGATGGTGATTGGCATTTTCGCGGATTCGCTGAACACGGATACCGGTTCCGATGGGTTGATGCGTACGCCGTTCAGAAGATCGCTGGCCAGTGTTTTCGCGGCGTTGACCATGGCTTTTCGCGTGGCTGTCGGCTGGGGGGAGCCAGACATGGACCGCAGCGCCATATCGTCATGCAGCACCAGTAGAGAGCCAATCCATTGCATCGGATCGTTGCTATGCGAGGCGGTGTCATTGGCGTCCTGCCGGGCCAGGGCCTGCGGGTCCAACGACGAGACCTCGTCGGAATCAATCTCGTTCCTCAATATGGAGGTGGCCATGCGCATGATGTCATGCCGGCTGTCGGCCAACTGTCTCAATGCCGACCGGGTATTGGCGGTGTTGGCATCATCTGCCTTGTCGGGATTGACCGAACCGCTGACATTGTACGGATCGGCCTTGGCCATGGTCTTCAGATCCGTCAGATTCAACCAAGAGGCCTGCTCGAAGGCGCTCATCACCTGATCGATCCAGCTGGCCTCCGTGGTGCGGGAGAACGTCATAAGCAGGTATCGGGATGTATAGGGCTGTTCCATCTGGTAGAACGCGCTCTGAGCGACCAGTCGGGCCAACCGACCGGCATCGCTGGACTCGGCCTGCGCGTCCGTGCTGGTGGGTTGGCCCTTGGCCAGCGTGCCCAAGGTCGATTGCTCCTTCAGCACGGTGACATCGCCGGCAGGCGTATCCACCACGTAGGTGCCTGTGTGTACGGCTTCAGTCTGGTCGGCATCGAAAGAGGCATCGGCAATCACCGTGTCATAGCCCTGCTCGCGTGCTGCGGTCAGCGCATCCAACGTCCAACAGTTGTTGCCCTGCCATGCGTACGCGGAGGGTGTTTCGGAGTCGCCTCCGTCGGCATACCATGCGGCCGCCTGCTTGGCGTTCCACTGCTCAGTGGTGATGCCTGCCTTTTCGTAGGCCGCGGTATCACCCAGCGCGGTATAGGCGGTGATGTCAAAGTCGGCGGGCTGCATGATGCCGGCAATGGACGGTTGCACTGCGGACTGACGCCAATACAGAGGATCCGCGATCACTTGCAGCGAGCGGTGCTTGGCGAATGTCTGCCCAAGGGATCGCGCGGTATCGGCATCCTGCCCGGATAAGGATATGGCTTGCGTATCAGTGCCTTTGGCCGCGTTGCTGGCGTCGGCGTTATCGGACTTGTCGGCCTTGTCCGTGCCGTTGGACTTGGACGATGTTGATGTCGAGGAAGTGGTGGTTTCGGCAATGCGATTGCTGATGGCCTTATTATCGACCTGCCAGCCGCTGGCGGTGTAGGGCATGGCCACGGTCAGGTTCATGGCCGGTGTTGTCGCGGTGTTGAGCCCATCCGAAGATCGGGTCAGAAAACTCGGCAAATCAGCGAGTATCCGATTGCCAACGATATACGACAGCATCAGCGGCTTCGGCCCCCAGCTCCCTATGGAGGCAAGGGTCTGCTGATTGGCGTTCACCTCGACGGTAACGGTGGCAGTGCCGCCGGCGGGAATCGATGGCACGTCAACGGAACCCAACTCGTTGGGGGTGGGGATGGGGGCGTTGTTCTCGGCCCAATTCTGAATATCGGTGCGCGAGACAAAGGTGAACAGCGTATTGGTGGTCAGGTGCAGTGTGCCGCTTGACGTGGCCGTGCTGTCCGTATTGCTGATGACCGCGGTGACATGATAGCCCGATTTGGAGGTGACGATGGGGGTGCTTTGCGTGATGGCAATGCTCTGCTTGGGCTGATTCTCGGTCTGATTGCCCGTTGCATCCGTCGTATCGGATGATGAATCGGTCGTGTCCGTCGTATCGTTCGCGTAGACGGTCAATGGAGCGGCCAGCATCGCCACAACGGCGACGCCAGCCGCCAGTGCGTGTGCCAGACGTGTGCAATGTCGTAAGACTCCGGGTAGGTTCACTCGTTTGCCTGCCTGTTCTTCTTCCTGGCGTAGAGCCACGCGATTTTGCGTTCGTTGGGATAGCTCAACACGTCATCCAAATCTTCAAAACGTACCCAGAGGGCGTCTTCCGCCTCATGATCCGGGTCTCCTTCCACCGTCAGTTCGCCGCCGGTCTGTTTGAGCGCGAAGTGATGGACCAGCTTATGCACGCGCTGCGTGGTGCCGGTGAACCAGTAGTCGATGGTGGCGATGGAATCGATCACCTCGCCCAGGATGCCGGTCTCTTCATGCACTTCGCGCACAGCGGTCTGCTGCGGGGTCTCGCCTTTCTCGATATGTCCCTTCGGCAAGCACCATTCGAGATGGCCGGAGCGGGAATGACGGGCGATAATGGCCACGCGGTTCTGGTCATCGAAAATCAGACCGCCTGCCGAATATTCGCGTACGACCGGCAGTTCCTGGGCATCCAGTGAAGCGAATGTGGTCGGACCGTCCGACGTACGGCGTTGCGGCATCATGGCCGGAGTCGGGCCGGATGGCGTCACCGGTTCTACTGGCACTGCCGGTTCCGGCGAGGCAACATCCGCGGACGGATGCCGGCCGAAGACCGTGGCCGGCGTGGGATGCGCTGACGTTACGGGCCTCACTGGTGCCGCAGACGGCGCTGAGACCGGCACTGCGGCCGGTGCGGTACGTGCCGCAGGCGGCATCAGCACGTCGCGCGGAGTCGGTATCGCTGTGGTGTGCGCGGCGGCGGCCTTGGCGACCGCAACGGCAGCATCTACGGCCGCGTGGGCGGTCGCCGCGGGATCGTTCGTGACGATGGTTACGGACGTTTGTGCCGTGGCGATAATCGGCCCGACCTCGGCAATCGTCTCGGCACCGGCCTCGCCGGCGATACCATCGGCCTGCCCTTCGATAGTGCCGCTGGTAGTGGCGATGGTGACGGTGGCATGCATGCCGAAGACGGTGGCCGGTGTGGGCATCATCGGCTTCGGTGCGGGCATGTCGCTGGCGGCGTCCGATATTTCGGATTCGGATGGTGCGGGCGTGACGGGCGTTGCGGGCGTGCCGGGCACACCGGAATGTTGCGCAGTCGGTACTGCGTCTACTTCGTCTTGATGAACGGCCTGATTGGTGGAGTGGCTCGCGGTGCCGCCGACATCGGAAGAATCGCCCGAATCGGCGGAATGATGCGGAGTTTCGGACGTATACAGCAGGTGGTCTTGGGTATGGCTATCCGCCGAATCTGGTGTTTGCCCCAGTATGCGGGCAAGGTCGGCGGGCGTAATCATATTCTCCACCTTACTCAACCCCGTGTGCAGGTGGGGTAACGGTATGCTGGTAGGGCAGAAAAACGTCGCACGCGGGAAGGTGCCCATTGGATTTCGAAGTATGGCCCGAAGCCATCGAACTTGGTCGACTGTTCGCCGAACAGGGTTACGAGCTGGCATTGGTCGGCGGCCCGGTCAGGGATTTGCTGCTCCATAGAAGGAGCCACGATTTGGACTTCTGCTCATCCGCACGGCCTGAGCAGTTCGAGCCGATACTGCGCCGGTGGGGGCATGACGGCTTCTGGGACATGGGGCGCAAGTTCGGCACGCTGGGTGCCATGCGCCGCCGCCCGGACGGCACCGAGGTCAAGGTGGAGGTCACCACCTATCGCTCCGACACGTACGATCCGGACTCGCGTAAGCCCGAGGTCAATTATGGCGACACGCTTGAGGGCGACCTGTCCCGCCGCGACTTCACCGTCAACGCGATGGCCCTGCGCGTGCCCGACCTGCAATTCGTGGACCCGTTCGGTGGTGCCAGTGATCTGTCCAAGGGCGTGTTGCGCACGCCGGTGGACCCGCGACAGTCCTTTGACGACGATCCGTTGCGTATGATGCGCGCCGTGCGATTCGTGGCCCAGCTGGGCTTCCGTATCGCGCCGGACGCGGCCGAGGCGATCACCTCGATGCGCGACCGCATCGACATCGTATCCGCCGAGCGCGTGCGCGACGAACTGACCAAGCTGCTGCTCTCCGACCGTCCGCGCGCCGGCCTTGAGGCGTTGGTCGAATCCGGTCTTGCGGACATCGTCTTCCCGGAGATTCCGGCCCTGCAATTGCAGATCGACGAACACCACCGCCACAAGGACGTCTTCGAGCACACGATGATTGTACTCGAACGTGCTATCGCCCTGGAAACCGGCCCGGACGGCCCGGTGCCCGCCCCCGACCTGACGTTGCGCTTGGCCGCCGTGATGCACGATATCGGCAAGCCGAAGACCCGCCGGTTCGAGCCGGGCGGCAAGGTGAGCTTCCACCACCATGACGCGGTGGGTGCCAAAATGACCCGCAAGCGCTTGAAGGCACTGCGTTTTGACCACCATCTGGTCGAGGACATCTCGGAACTGGTGAATATGCACCTGCGCTTCCACGGCTATGTGGACGAGCCGTGGACCGATTCGGCCGTACGCCGGTATGTCAAGGATGCCGGGCACCTCTACGAGCGGCTGAACAGGCTCACGCGCGCGGATGCCACCACACAAAACAAGCGCAAGGCGATGATCTTCTCCCAGGCCATGGATGAGATGGAGGAGCGCGTCCGCGAACTCAAGAAGAAAGAGGACTTCGATGCGATTCGCCCGGATCTGGACGGCAACGAAATTATGGAGTTGCTGGGCCTGGAGCCTGGCCCGATGATCGGCCGCGCCTACAAGCACATGCTGGAATACCGCCTGGATAACGGTCCGGTGGACCACGATGTGGCCGTCGAAGAACTCAAGCGCTGGTACGCCGAGATTCAGTAGTCCGATACTGGCCCGATACCAAAAAACCGTACGCTGAATACGTGTCAGCGTACGGTTTTTCGCGAAGATGAAGCTGTATGCGCCTTACTTCGCCGTGTATGCGTCGTGTTTGGTGTCGGCGGGCAGCTTGGTCATGCTATCTGCGGCCTTGCAACCCTCGATATTGGTGATGGTCTTACCGGATCGCGGGGAGGATTTGGTGTCCTGCAGATCGTTGAACGTGGCGCCGATGACCACATCGATGAGCTGATCCTCGCGAGCCGTCATGATCATGGTGGCGTCGGTGAAATTGCCGATCAGCGTATACGCCTGATTAATGGCGTTCTTGCCGAAGTAGATGGTGGTGCGTTCAACGTTGGTGCTGGAATAGTTATCGATTTTCTGCACGCTGAATCCACGATTGGCCAAAGCTTCACCCACGGCCTTGGCGAATTGGCCGTGAGAGGTGCCGTTCATCACGCGAATGCCGACCGAAGCGTTGGACACGTATTGCGCTTTGCCGCTGCTGTCCTTGACCGCGCACGGCGCCGCGTTGCCGTAATTCGGCTGGCGGGCCGGAGTCTCCACTTCGCCGAGGCCGAAAACGTGGAAATTGAACAGTAGGGCTATGACCAGCACTACTGCCAATACCGCGCCGCTGATGGAAAAGACGATGGTCTGGCGGCGGCGCACGTACGCCTTGCGGGCTTCACGTTCATCAACCTGATACGTCATCGGTGGACTTCTTTCATGGGTCGGGTGGCTGGTTGCTACCTTAGCGTCACTGTCTGACGCCGATATTGGGGTGTGCGGGAGATTTGGCTCGAATAATGCGATCGACCACAGCCGTATCGCGCCACCCATCGATAATGCGTTGTGCCGCTGCCTCGTCGGCGGCGAAAGCGACCACTGAGGGGCCGGATCCGGAGACGAATGCATGGCTGGCACCCGCCTGCGTGGCGGCGTCGATGGCCTGCCCGCTGCGGGGATGCAGGCTGATTGCCGCAGCCTGCAGATGATTGCGGTCGCCTTCTGCGGCTCCCACGATGTCAAAGGTGTGGTAGACCTCAGGAGTGCTGAGTTGCGACTGGTATGCGCCGACCAATACTTCGCCGCTGAATCCCTGTTCTATCAGCGCCAGCTCATCGCGGCTGCCGGGGGTGATATCCGTGATGCGTTCACCGAAACCAGTGCCGTATGCAAGGCCACCGGTCAGGCAGAACGGCATGTCCGCGCCCAACGTGGCGGCAATGGTGCGCAGGCGCTCTATAGGCCAGTTCAGATCCCAGAGACGATTGACCGCCAGCATGGTCGCCGCGGCGTCGGCTGAACCGCCGCCTAGTCCGGCACCCACGGGAATGCGCTTGGTAATGGTCAACGCCACATCCGGCTCGCGTTCGGCCGCCTGGGCCATGGCGAAGAGGGCCAGTACCGCATGGTTGCGACGCATGTCGCTGCGTGAGGAGGCCAAGTCGCCCAAATAAGCGCCTTCGAGCTCCAGAGAGAATCCTGCTCCGGGTTGCTTGGCGGTTGCGGTGACGGTGTCGTATACACCGATTGCACAGTAGAGGGTGTCCAGTTCGTGGCGTCCGCCCCACTCGTCGTGAGCAGGCCCCACTTCCAAGGTGAGATTGGTTTTAGCCGGGCAATCCACCGTAATGGTGATGGGGGAGAGCTCATCGAACTGATGTCGGGCAGCGGCTGGGCGTGGATGTGAAATTACCGGACTCATTGTGCCTCATCTCCATCTCCACACGATTCGATGGCCTTGGCCAGAGCGGTGAATTCGGCGATGGTGAGCGTCTCTCCTCGACGGGTCGGATCGATGCCGGCGATGGAGAATGCCTCGGAAGGCGCAATGGTCTTCAATGCCGCGTGCAGGGTCTTGCGACGCTGACCGAATGCCGCATCGATCAGACGAAATACGAGTTCCCGTTGTGTGCCGTCGTCTGTGCTGTTCGCAGTTCCCGGGGCAGCCGGGTCATCGGCCTGATACCGGGTGAATTTGACGAGCGCGGAATCCACATTGGGAGCCGGCCAGAACACATTGCGGCCGATGGTGCCCACCCGTTCGGCGGTGCCATACCAGGCGAGCTTCACGCTCGGCGTGCCGTAGATCTTGGAACCGGGCTTGGCGGCGAGTCTATCGGCCACCTCTTTCTGCACCATCACCAAGAACGAGACGAGGTTGTCGAAACGCTCCAACAGCGTGAGCAGAATTGGTGTGGCCACGTTGTACGGCAGATTGGCGACCAGCGTAAACGATGCGTCATCGCTGAAATCAGGCACGTTCTCCGGGGTGACGGTTAAGGCATCCCGATTGACGACGGTGAGTCGTGACGTGGCTTCGGGCATGAATTCGGCGACTGTGCCCGGCAGTCGTTCGGCCAACGGCGGATCGATTTCGACTGCGGTCATGGTGGCGCCGGTTTCCAAAATCGCCAGCGTCAACGATCCCAGGCCGGGGCCGACTTCCATGACATGATCGGCAGCGGTCACTCCCGCCTCGCGTACGATACGACGGACCGTGCCGGGGTCGATGACGAAGTTCTGCCCGAATTTCTTGGTGGGGCTGATGCCGGCATCGGCCGCGATACGACGGATATCGGCGGCACCTAACAGGTGACCGGTGGCGGGAATGGTGTCGTTCATAAGCGTGTGTTCCTTGTGGGCTTCGTAACCGATCAGTACCAACCGATTTGTTCGGAATGTTGCCATGCCTTGGACGGGCTGCCGTAGGTTTGTGCGATGTACCACAGACCCCAATCGATCTGTACGGCGGCATCGTCACGGTAATTGGCGCCGAACGCAGCCATTTTGTCTGCTGGTCGCGACTGAGGAATGCCGTAGGCACCGGAGCTCGCGTTTTCGGCATACCACAGCCACCTGGACTCGCGGTTCCATAGTTTGACCAGGCAATCCCAGTCGTTGCCTGTCCACCCGCGCTGCGCGGCGGCACCGGCGGCATAGGCCTGAGCCTGGGCTACGGTGGCGTGCCAGAGTCGGCCGGAGGGCGTGGTGGTTGTTCCTGAATCGGAGCCGGAAGAGCCGGAATTGTTGTTCGTACCGCCGCCGGTGTTACCGGAATTACCAGTGTTACCGGAATTGCCGGTGTTGCCGGTGTTGCCGGTGTTGCCGGTGTTACCGGAGTTGTTGCCGCCGGTGTTGCCGGCATTGTTGTTGGTATCGGTGTTCGTGTTGTTGCCAGAGCTGCTGTTGTTCTTGTCGCCTGTGTTGTTGGCATTGTTACCGGACGACTCGTGCTGATTGTTGAAACCGGAATCGGCCTTGCCGTTATCGGCGGAGTCGGATTTTTTGTCGGAACCCTTATCGGTATCAGACTTGGCGGCGCCTACGGCGATGATCTGGTCGATGGCCATCGTGGTGACGGTTTCGGATTTCAGCGTCTCCGATTCGGCCACGCCATCGACATACGTGACGTTATACACCTGGGTTTTCTCGCCATTGACGCCTTGCTGGCGGATCTCCGACTGGCCTTCAGGAAGATTGGAGTCGATGATGGTTTGTGTGGAGTATGGCACTACGGCTGTGCGTGTTTCCTCGCCATGCGTCACGCGCCGTACGCGCAGGATAGTGGTATCGCCGTCCTTTTCGACACTCACACGGTCCTCTTTGTTCAGCACGATGCCTTTGGAGTCAAGAATGGAGGCCGCGGGCAGTTTGCCGTTGGGGGCCACGGAAGTCTTGCCGTCCGCAATGACGGTGACCGGGCCATCCTGATTGATGACCAGTCCGCCGGTGAGCTGGTTGTACACATTGTTGATGTCGACGGTGATTTTTGTGGCGTTGTTCTGGTTTTCCTCGAAAAATCCCAGCAGCTGGTCGGCACTGGTGGCCACGGTCCAGAAGGGAACGGACGTGCCGTCGATGTTGATAGTGGTCTGGTAGGCGGACTGTACGGTGACCACGGCATGATTGGCGAGTTGGTCGCCGGACGAGGTAGTGACGATATCGTGGGTCTTGATATCCACCCCTTGTTCCTCCAGAAGACGGGTGGCCGTCATCGCATATGTGGTGACTTGGGTGGTTTGCCCGTTGATGTTCAGGGCTACGGATTTACGCGCGGTGAACGCGAATGATCCAGCCAGCGCGATACTGGTCGCCGCGATACAGGCGATTACGCGGATGCGACGCAGTGTAACAAACCGCTGCGGGGTCCAACGCCGTGCCATTGCCATACTCTTCCTGCTGGGTGAACGATTACGCCACCCATCGTAACGGTTGTTCGGACCCGTACTGCGGTTTCACCGGCCACCGTCACCATTCCTGCTCGTCAGATTGTTCTGAACTCAAAAAAAGAAAAAGGGGGCGGGAGAGAAGGGGATGTTCCCGCCCCCTTGAAGGTGCGGAGCTGGTTGGGGGACGCTCCGCCCTCATTCCAGGAAGCCCATAATTGGGGGAAGGCTCCTGGAGTACTTACCCAAGGTAAGAATTATATGCGTAGAAAAGCCTACGTATCACACAATACGCCATTTTTTCTGCGCGACGAGCCTCTTGTCGGGATCGAACCGACGACCTGCCGCTTACAAGGCGGCCGCTCTGGCCATCTGAGCTAAAGAGGCGATTGTTCTTAACGCGTAAATCGTTTTGAACAAATCTCTAGTATACCGGTAGTTCCCGAGTGGTCAATTCGGGCCAAGCCGCGCCGGTAATTAATCGGTCAGCGAAATCGGCTTCTTGTTGGCGCCGATCGATGGCATCTGGCCTTCCACGCCCACCTGATCGGAGTCCAAGCCGACGGCCTTGAGGAAGCCGTCCACCATAGACGTTTTCGCCAGCGATAGCTGGTGCAGATCCCAGTATTCGCCATTGATGGTGAGCGTAGGGGAGGAGAAGGAGCCGGAGCTGGAGAACAGTTCAGGGCGAAGGATGGTGTAGTTGTTGGAGGCGGTCAGCCAGTCGACATATTCGTTGTCGCCACTGAAGGCGGCGGCGGCCACGTCCTCACTTACGCCGGCATTGATGGCCTGCTTCTTCAGCTTGTTGTCGCTGACCGACACATAGTTGGACAGCTCGCCGGGCTGGAAATCCTCAGCGTAGATGTTGGAGAGGTACTGCAACAGATGATCGGGATCGTCGTCATGCTCGGCGATATAGATGGCACCGTTGAACGCGCGGTTGGAGTAGTTGTCGGAGCTCTTGTTGTCCTGGAAATTGAGGAAGTGCAAATCGATGTTGAGCTGGCCGGCGTTCATCAGCTTGACGAGCGTCGGGTCAAGCTGGCGGTTCACTGCCGCGCAGCCGGGGCACAACGGCTCCATATAGATGGAGACGGTCGGAGCGTCATCGATTTTCTGCGAGTAGCCCTTGCTGGAGATAAGGAAGCCGGCCTTGTCGCTGGCTTTGGCAGGCTTGGTCTTGACTTTGTCGATTTTGCTGTACGCCTCGTCCACAGTCATGCTGGCCTGTTCGCCAGAGTTTGCCGGGTTCATAGCCTTGTATACGGCGAATCCAGCGATGGCCACCAGCACCACGATGATGGCCACAACGATGCAACCAATAAGAGTCTGCTGCTTACGCTCTTTGGCGGCCTGCGCGGCTTGGACCTGCAAAGCCGTTTCTTCGGCTGCACGGCGTTCGGCGCGAGTGGCACGTTTGGCCTGACGCTTTGAATCTGGCATAGTGTTATCCCCTTGAAATACTTACGGCTGCGCCCCATCATAATGGCCGGCCCTGAGGAAGACTGTGCTCACAGCTCATATAGCGTGAAATCCGTGTGAAGGTGGACGTGACTCTGGTCACACAGCGTTCGGTATGTGCGTCAAAGGCGGCGCGTCAGAGGTCGTGTGTGCGGTCTGATGAGCTTGGCCGCAGGGGAGTGGTCAGACCAGCGGCGTCCAGTCAATCGCCATGCCAGTGAGCGGCAGTGTGCACAATGCTAAGGTGACGATGATCCAGATAGTGAATAGCATGGTGCTGCGCTTGCCGCGCGTGGCCGATGCCGGTGCCATTGCCGCGGGTGACGGCACTGCGGGCGAGCCATTGTAGGCCAGCGGCATTGGAGACTGTGCCTGCCGGGGGTTCAATCCCCGCAGCACGCCTGCCCCCAGTCGAGCCATCATTGCGTGCGGGCCGAATACCGTGACCAGCCATCCGATGGCCATGAAGCCGCCGAGCGCCAATCCCGATGCCGACAGCGGTACGTCATTGAGCAGTGGAATCGGCACGCCTCGTTCCGGCGTGAAGTACCAGTACACGGTTTGCGTCGGTAAGGCAAGCGCCATCGTGGCCGCCGCCGTTCCGGCTATGGCGATAACGATGAGCAGCACCATACGAGGCAACGACAGCAGCAGGGCTTTGACGATATGCCAAGGCAGGGTGGCGGCGCGAATCCACGTATCGGAGCTTTTGCGTTCACCACCGCGCCTGCCCTCGCGCTCGAGTTGGGGCTCGGCGTTGTAGGCCAATGTGAGCAACAGCCACAGCATCGCCGCTGCTGCCAGCAGAGCGATAAGAGGCATGCTGGCAGCCAGTACGGCCAGTGGTAGCGCCAGCAACAACAGTGGAAAGACACCGCGTTGTAGATATTCGCCGCGTTTGGCGTCCGCTGGATTGGGGGCGAGCGGTTGCTGCACCAATGCCTCTGTCGGGGCAAATTGAGCGGTCTGATCAATGACTCGTTGCAATGCCGGGCGGATATTGGGGTCCACGACCGTGGCTTGGACGTCGGCGGCAGCTGGATTCCAGCCATTTTGGGCCATGCCTCCAACCAGCTGAACTGGCGGGGCCGGAGGGAATGCCGTCGGCTGTGGCGAGGGCAATACGGCGGTGCGCTCGGCAAGCGGTGTGGTCGGGGCCAGCAGAGGCTCCCCCGTAACAGGCGTGAGTGGAGTAGTGGCTTCGCTGGTCAGTGGTGTAGTTGCCTCAGTCAAGGGAACCGTCGCCCCCGCCAACTGGACCGTAGCTTCATCGGAAATTGCGGGAGTGGCGCTATCCGGCAATGTCGTGGTGGCCTCGTCGGTCAGTGCCTGTGCGGCCTCATCGGTTGCTCGCCAAATAGTGCGGGGATTATTGCGGTCAACGTGACCGGCCGCGCCAAAAGGGGGCACCGCCTCGGTTTCGCCGGCTGTGCCGGCCGCTGGCGCGATGGTATTGGCCCCTCCGGCAATGGCGCCGGCGGCGAACGGTCCGGCCTGTGCACCTTGCCAGACGGCGGGATTCAACGCATCCAAGGCGATGGCGTTGAGCAGTTGGTCAGGTGTGCATCGCTTCGTGCGATCCGGGTCCAGTGCAGAACGGAAGGCAGCCAATGTGCCGGCCGGCAATCCGGAAAGATTCGCGTTGCCCGAGGCCTCGCGCTCAAGTACCGCCATCATCGGCTTGGTGCCGAATACCGGTGCGCCGGTTGCGGCGAAGGCAAGTACGGAAGCCACTGACCACCAATCGGTCGCCTCATCGGACTCGGCGCCGTCGATGATTTCGGGGGCTATGAATCCCGGAGTGCCCATCACTAGGCCGGTACGGGTCACATGGCTTTCTCCTTCGCCCATCGCGATACCGAAGTCGACCAGCACCGGGCCGGCTGCTGAGACCATCACATTGGTGGGTTTGATGTCGCGATGGACGATGCCGGCCGCATGTACGGCTTTGGTGGCATCGATGAGCTTGCGGGCCAAGCGTTCCAGATCGTCGCCCACATACCGGCCATTGGCGGCCACATCATCCTTAAGATTCTTGCCCTCGATGAGTTCAGTGACGATGAACGCCAACGTATCGTCGAGTTCCATATCCACAATGCCGCATACGCCTGGATGATTGACCTTCTTCAAGGCCATGGCCTCGCGCCGCAGACGTTCGCGCGGCGTGACATCGGGCTTGAGGTCGGGGTCGTGCAGGGCCGCGGACGCAGAGCCGGAGCCTGCCACCGACTCGTCGGCCAGCGAATCGCGCAGAATCTTCATCGCATAGGTGGTGCCGCCGCCGTCGCGGACACGCCACACCGACCCCATAGCTCCTGAGCCGAGCCGGGAGATCAGCGTGTACCCACCAACCACTTCGCCGGGCTCAAGATTCAACGCGTTCAAATCGCTCATGCCCTCCATCCTAATGCCTTGCTGGTGCATTATTCTGGCTCTCTCCTGGGAGGCCGAGCGTGATAAAAATTCTTTCGTTCGCCCGCGCTTTTGTCAATAACGCGATTTCTCTCGACCAACTCGCCGAGGCGATGCGGTTGGGTGAGCTCGGCAAGCAGATCGTACTCGCCAGTCCTCAGGCATTCGCGGCACTGCGGTTCCAAGGCTGCGAAATCGCCCGCGCTTCGACCTACCACGTATTGCGTAACGAGCGCGACCGCACAGCTCGCGAGGCCTACCGTCGCAAAAGTGTGGAAGCCGATCTCGACGGCCTGTTCATGCGCGACATTATCCGCGAGAAAGTGACCAACGATGATCCTCGCCTACGATAAGACGTATCTGCCGGACGCCATGGCCAACTTGGCCGGCGCCTTCGATTATGCGCTGAACGATTGCGGGTTGCCGGTCGGCCTATTCATGGACTTCTTCGCCACCTCCGAGGCGGCCGCGCTTTTCGGGCGAGGCACGCCCAAATACGTGTGTGGCATGTCCGGCGAGGAGCTGGTGGCCGAAATCATGCGGCAAACCGGTTGGGCGCGCATTCTCGATATGCCGCCAGCCGCACTGCGCGCCGGCTCAACACCCGAATACTGGGCCGGATGGGTACTCGCATACTGCCAATGGACCAGGGGAGTGCGGTTCTCGGACATTCTCGATGTGCTGTCGCTCGACGATATCGTGCGACTGTACCCGACTCTGCACGAAGCCGACGAAAGCCGATTCGTCGACGTGTACGACGAGCGGGCCGCCCATAATCGCACCGAGGGCGACTCCCGGCTGCACACAGTCCGCGTTCGCGCCGGACTCAGCCAATCCGAACTGTCCCGTCACTCCGGCGTTGCCCTACGCTCCATCCAAATGTACGAGCAGCGCCGCAAAGACCTCGGCAAAGCTGCCGTCTCCACCGTGCTCGCTTTAGCCCGCACGCTTGGCTGCCGCATCGAAGATCTGTTGGAGCCGTAAAGACGCGGAGTAGTATCGCGCCGCATCGATTCTGATAACTGAACAACTACTTTTAAGGCCCGGCCGGATGCTCGTTTGGACATCCGGCCGGGCCTTCTGGCTCCACACGGGGTGCCGAGGTATCCGTTCTCCGCTTCGAGGGGCTGATTTGGCCTTCCGTAGAGGTTTACTCCCGTTTCGAGGGGCTGGTGGCCCGCTAGAACACGGGTATAAACGGCTTCGCCCCACCGTCATTCCGCCATTTTGGGGATGCGCTTACTTGAGTACCAGCCCCTCGAAACGGAGATAGATCTCCGGAAAAGGCCAAATCAGCCCCTCGAAACGCGAGTATGGCGGTTGAAGCGCAAATGTGAACAATGCCACATGTGATTGGGCGGGTCGCTGCACGCCGATTTTCGGGGCTGCTTAGGAATGGCGGAATATCAACGAAATCACTATATCTAGGTTTGTTGCATGGTACACGCCACTACATATAGTGCCTTGATTTCAAATCACATCGCTGTAATATGGCCTTCGCTTCACTGTCCATCAGAACCACATTAAGGGGAGTCGCCATGACCGTCACCGTGTTCACCAAGCCGCATTGCCCGCAGTGCGATGCCACCAAGCGCCAGCTCACCAAGCTGGGTGTGCCGTTTGAAACTGTGGACCTGACGCAGAACCCCTCCACCCTTGAGCAGCTGCAGGCCGCCGGTTTCCAGCAGGCTCCGGTGGTCATCACGCCGGACAACTCCTGGACCGGCTACCGCCCCGACCTGATTCGCGAAGTCGCCCAGCAGGTGGCCGCCGACAACCGCGCCGCCGCCACGGTATCCGCGTGAGCCAGGTCGAGTTCGCGGCCGAAGGCAAGACGATCGGCGCATTGGTCTACTTCTCGTCGGCCTCCGAGAACACCGCACGGTTCGTGTCCGGATGCCGTTTGCAGGACGAAGGCATCAATGTCTACCGCATCCCGTTGCGGGCCGCCGACCCGGCGCTGAACGTCCGCGAACCGTACGTCATCATGGTGCCCACCTATGGCGGCGGCGTGGTCAAGAAAGCAGTGCCGATTCAGGTCAAACGTTTCCTCAACGATCCAGCCAACCGCGAGTGGATTCGCGGCGTCATCGCCTCAGGCAACACCAATTTCGGCGAGGCGTACTGCGCCGCCGGAGATATCATCTCGGCCAAATGCCACGTTCCATACCTTTACCGCTATGAACTCATGGGCACCCCGGAAGATACCGCCGCCGTGCGAAACGGCCTTGTCCGCTTCTTCACCGAACAGTAAATCTTGACCCCCTCGAGGCATTGGCTCCCCTCTCCGAGGGGAGCTGTCAACGAAGTTGACTGGGGGAGCAACTGTCTGAGTAAACACACTTCTGCCATATTCCAAGGATTTCCAATGACTGACCTCACCGCCACCGTCCTGCCGCTCGACAACACTGCCGATACCGCAGCGGAACAGTACGACCCGGCGCACGATTACCACGCGCTCAACGCGATGCTCAACCTCTATGACGCTGACGGCAAGATCCAGTTCGACAAAGACAAGGCCGCCGAACGCGAATACGTGACAGGGCACGTGGCCGCCAACAGCAAGCAGTTCGCCTCCACCGCCGAACGCCTCGACTACCTCATCAGCAACCAGTACTACAACCCCGACGTCTTCGCCCAGTACTCCGCTGAATTCCTCGACCGCTTCTACGAGCACGTCGAGTCCGCCGGTTTTGAATTCGGCACCTTCCTCGGCGCTTTCAAGTTCTACACGTCCTACGCCCTCAAAACATTCGACGGCCGTCTCTACCTTGAAGACTTCCCGCAGCGTTGTGCGGCAGTGGCCTTGGAACTCGCCGCCGGCAACGAAGCGCAGGCCACCGAATACGCCGACGAAATGCTCGCCGGCCGATTCCAGCCCGCCACCCCGACCTTCCTGAACCTCGGCAAGGCCCAGCGTGGCGAACCGGTCAGCTGCTTCCTGGTGCGCATCGAAGACAACATGGAGTCGATTTCGCGCGGCATCAACGCGGCCCTCCAGCTCTCCAAGCGCGGCGGTGGCGTGGCCCTGCTGCTGAGCAACCTGCGCGAGCTCGGCGCCCCGATCAAGCACATCGAGAACCAGTCCAGCGGCGTGATTCCGGTCATGAAGCTGCTGGAGGACTCCTTCTCCTACGCCAACCAGCTCGGCGCACGTCAGGGCGCAGGCGCGGTGTACCTCAACGCCCACCACCCTGATATCCTGCGCTTCCTGGACACCAAGCGAGAGAACGCGGACGAGAAAATCCGCATCAAGTCGCTGGCACTCGGCGTGGTGATTCCGGACATCACGTTCGAACTGGCCAAGCAGAAGGCCCAGATGGCGCTGTTCAGCCCGTACGACGTGGAGCGCGTATACGGCAAGTCGTTCGCCGACATTTCCGTCAGCGAGCATTACGACGAGATGGTGGCCGACGATCGCATCAAGAAGACCTACATCGATGCCCGCAAGTTCTTCACCACCATCGCAGAGCTGCAGTTCGAATCCGGCTACCCGTACATTGTGTTCGAGGACACGGTCAACCGCGCGAATCCGATTGAGGGCCGCGTGACCATGTCCAACCTGTGCTCGGAAATCCTGCAGGTTCAGGAGCCGAGCGCATACAACGAGGACCTCACGTATGCGCATGTCGGTCGCGACATCTCCTGCAATCTGGGTTCGCTCAACATCGCCAAGGCGATGGATGGTGGCTTGGCCCACACGGTGGAGGCCGCGATCCGCGCACTCACCTCGGTGGCCGAGCACACCAGCATCAACGCGGTGCCTTCGATTCGCCGCGCTAATGAGGAGGGCCACGCCATCGGCCTCGGCCAGATGAACCTGCATGGCTTCCTGGCCCGCGAAGGCATCCACTACGGTTCTGAAGAGGGCCTCGACTTCACCGACATGTACTTCATGACCGTGGCCTACCACGCCTACCGTGCCTCGCACGCGCTCGCCGTGGAACACGGGCAGGCCTTCAAGAGCTTCGCCACATCCGATTACGCCAAGCCGGCCGGTCAGGGCAACTACTTCGACAAGTACACCGATGGCCGCCGTTCGCTGGAACCGCGCACCGCCAAGATCCGCGAACTGTTCGCCAAGTACGGCATCGCGATTCCGACTGCGGCCGATTGGGAGGCCCTGCGCGACGCGATTCTGAAGGATGGCATCTACAACCAGAACCTGCAGGCCGTGCCGCCCACCGGCTCGATCTCATACATCAACCATTCCACGAGCTCGATTCACCCGATTGCCTCCAAGATCGAGATTCGCAAGGAAGGCAAGATCGGGCGCGTGTACTACCCGGCCGCCTACATGACCAACGACAACCTCGAGTACTACAAGGACGCCTACGAGATTGGCTGGAAGGCCATCGTCGACACGTACGCCGAGGCCACGCAGCATGTTGATCAGGGATTGTCGCTCACGCTGTTCTTCCCGGACACCGCCACCACCCGCGACCTCAACAAGGCTCAGATCTACGCCTGGCGCAAGGGCATCAAGACCCTCTACTACATCCGCATCCGCCAGCAAGCCCTGGAAGGCACTGAAGTCCAAGGCTGCGTCAGCTGCATGCTCTGATCGTTCGATGGAGCGTATACCGCCTTTCTTCGGCACTCGACGTACCTTCGTACGCCTTCGGCCTCAGATGGCGGTCTCCGCACACATCGAACAACCAGAGGCCACTCTAAGGAACCCACAATGTCACGAACCATCTATAGAGCGCTGCTCCGGCTGACCGCGCCGGAGGAGTTCGAAAACAAGTCCAACGCCGATAACGGCAACGACAACGATAACGACAACGAGTAATAAAGGAACACTCATGGCACCGATTTCCATTCCGCGCAAACCGCTGAAACTCATCGACCGCGTCTCCGCAATCAACTGGAACCGCCTCGAAGATGAGAAAGACCTTGAGGTCTGGGACCGCCTGACCGGCAACTTCTGGCTGCCCGAAAAAGTTCCCGTCTCTAACGACATCCCCAGCTGGCAGAAGATGACCGAGGACGAGCATACGCTCACCATGCGCGTCTTCACCGGCCTGACCCTGCTTGACACCATCCAGGGCACGGTCGGCGCCGTCTCCCTGATTCCGGACGCGCTCACCCCGCACGAGGAGGCCGTGTACACCAACATCGCCTTCATGGAATCCGTGCACGCCAAAAGCTACTCGTCCATCTTCTCCACCCTGTGCTCCACCGAGCAGATCGATGCCGCATTCGACTGGAGCGAGAACAATGAGTTCCTGCAGAAGAAGGCGGAGATCGTGCTCGACTATTACGAGGGCGACAACCCGTACAAGCGCAAGGTGGCCTCCACCCTGCTCGAGTCCTTCCTCTTCTACTCCGGCTTCTATCTGCCGATGTACTTCTCCGCGCACGCCAAGCTGACGAACACCGCCGACGTGATTCGTCTGATCATCCGCGATGAGGCCGTCCACGGCTACTACATCGGCTACAAGTACCAGAAGGGCATCGCCCAGCTGAGCGATGCCGAGCGTCTGGATCTGCAGGACTACACGTACGACCTGCTCAACGAGCTGTACGACAACGAGGTGGAGTACACCCAGTCGCTGTACGACCGCGTGGGCCTGACCGATGACGTCGAGAAGTTCCTGCGGTACAACGGTAACAAGGCGCTGATGAACCTCGGCTACCCGGCTTTGTTCCCGGCTGAGATTTGCGATGTGAACCCCGCGATCCTGGCCGCCCTGAGCCCGAACGCCGACGAAAACCACGACTTCTTCTCCGGCTCCGGCTCCTCCTACGTGATGGGCAAAGCCGAAGAAACCGATGACGACGACTGGGACTTCTAAGGGTTTCGCGGTCCGCGAACCCGTAGCGCCGCCGCGTTCGCACGACGGCGCTACGCTGGAGGCATGGAACAGGAGCCGTTGGTCAGCATCATCATCCCGGTATATAAGGTCGAGAAATTCCTTGATGAATGCGTGAAGTCTGTGGTTGCGCAGACCTATCGCAACCTCGAGATTCTGCTGGTGGATGATGGCTCGCCCGATGCCTGCCCGGCCATGTGCGACGCCTGGGCCGCACGCGATCCGCGCGTGCGGGTGATCCACAAGCCCAACGGCGGCCTGTCCGACGCCCGCAACGTCGGCATCGCCCAGGCCACCGGCTCATACATCTACTTTGCGGATTCGGATGACACCGTGGCCCCCACGTTGGTGGAGGACTGCCTGAATGCCATGCGTGAATACGATGCCGACCTCGTGATGTTCCAGTTCGACACCATCTCCGAGAACAACAAGCCGCTGCTGTCCAACTATCGCCACAACGACTTCACCGAGGTGCAGGTCCTGACCCCGGTCGAGGCCATCAAAAAGCAAGTCAAGGCTGAGATTGACGGCTATTTCTGGGCCTTCCTGGCACCCGCCTCCACCTATCAGGGCACTGGATTCTCCTTCCCGGTGGGTCGCAAAATCGAGGATCTCTCCCGTATCTGCAACGTGATCGGCGAGGCCACGCGCGTGGTCCGTCTGCCCAAGGCGCTGTACCACTACCGCATGCGCGAGGGGTCGATTACCGCCAGCTGGGATCCGCAGCTCACCCGCGACTGGACCCGCGCCGCCGACGACCGCGAGGAATACATCGTCCACCGATTCCCCGAGCTCAAGGGCTTCATGACGCTGCAACAGCTGAATTTCTTTGCCAACCTCGATTACGAGACCATGCGCCAGTCGCTGATCGCCGGGCTCAAGATCGATCCCGAGGACGCCGATGCGCTTCGTCGCCGCATCGAGGGCCTGACCAAGTCCGCCGATGAGGGCGATGAGCCAGTACCGGAAACGTTGCGTGAGTTGCTCGGACTGCTCAAGCTGGGCATCACCAAGGTGGCCGATGGCACGTTCGGTAAGGCCGATGGCAGCAGTACTGATGACGATGCCGAGAACGATGACGTAACGCTGGCCGACCGTTTCCGCGACATGCGCGAGGACTGGCGCCAGCTGCGCATACAGCGTATCGAAAACGCCGAGGAGCGCAAGGCCGAGCGCAAAGCCGCCCGCAACGGCGTCACCTTCGAGTCTGTGTCGCATTAGTCGGCGACTGATGGAATCCATCAGTCCGGGAAGAGCAGGCCTGCTCTACGTCGGGCGTACCGGTTCGCACGTTCGAGAAACAGGCGTGTCATGGGCCGAACCACACAACACCCCCAGAAACGCCCATAATGTTACCTACATTTCAGACACGCCACTTGCCTTGGCCCACGGCCCGTGTATAGTGGTTCTCGGCTCAACGAAGAGAACCTTCACTGAACCGGAAAAAAGTAAACGCTGAAGCTTGCAGTTTCCGAAAGCAAAGTTGTACGTCGGTGGCGAGGGCGGAAGCACAGTAAAGAACGAATCCCTTTACAACGGATCGTGAGGCACGTACCTGCCTCTGAAAGGATTAGTAACTATGGCAGAAGTCGTTTTCGACCACGTCACTCGTATCTACCCGGGCAACGATAAGCCCTCCGTGGATGATCTGAATCTTGATATCAAGGATGGCGAGTTCCTCGTCCTCGTCGGCCCTTCTGGCTGTGGTAAGTCTACGACCCTTCGTATGCTCGCCGGCCTGGAAGAGGTCAACAAGGGCCGCATCCTCATCGGTGGCAAGGATGTCACCACGATGCAGCCGAAGGACCGCGACATCGCAATGGTGTTCCAGAACTACGCTCTGTACCCGCACATGACCGTTGCCGACAACATGGGCTTCGCCCTGAAGATCGCCGGCACTCCGAAGGACGAGATCCGCAAGCGCGTCGAGAAGGCCGCTGAGATCCTCGACCTGACTGAGTACCTCGACCGCAAGCCGAAGGCCCTGTCCGGCGGTCAGCGTCAGCGTGTGGCCATGGGCCGTGCAATCGTCCGTGAGCCGAAGGTCTTCCTCATGGATGAGCCGCTGTCCAACTTGGACGCCAAGCTCCGCGTCCAGACCCGTACCCAGATCGCCGCACTGCAGCGTCAGCTGGGCGTCACCACCCTGTACGTGACCCACGATCAGACCGAGGCCCTGACGATGGGCGATCGCATCGCCGTCATCAAGCTCGGTATCCTGCAGCAGGTCGGCGCCCCGACCGAGCTGTACGATCGCCCGGCCAACGTGTTCGTCGCCGGCTTCATCGGCTCCCCGTCGATGAACTTGAACACCCACCCGGTGGTCAACGGCAAGGCGAAGATCGGTGAGGACACCGTGGACCTGCCGGCTGAGGCCGTCAACAAGCTCACCGCCGAAGACAACGGCCAGATCGTGGTCGGCTTCCGTCCCGAGGACGCGGGCCTGGCGCCGGTCGATGACCCGAACGCCTTCTCCCTGAAGGTCGTGAACGTCGAGGATCTGGGCTCCGATGGCTACATTTACGGCACCATCGTCACCGACGGTTCCGCCGCCGAGGCCTCCCAGGTCATGTCCGATCAGAACAAGCTCACCACGATTCGTGTGAATCCGCGTGCGCTGCCGAAGGTTGGCGCGACCGTCAAGATCAAGATCGACCCGGCCAAGATGCACCTGTTCGCTCCGTCGACTGAGCTGCGTCTGAACTAGTAGATACTTGGCGAGGTCTAATCGCTTCGTCAACCATTAAACGAGGTTATTCTCTTCCTCTCTTATGGCCTCGTTGGAAAAGCCCTGCATAGCTGCGGGGCTTTTCTTTTGCCTTCTAGACGGTCTGAGGGAGAGACCAAACGGTGTTTTCCCGTAAACATAACGCGCCGAAGCCGTGGCCAAGGAGCACACATCGCGAACGACACGTAAAATCGAACACATGGAGTTGAACGAATTACCCCAGATGGATCCGCGTGCGCTGAAGGCCACGTCTGTCAAAGCCGAAGACGAACATGCCAGTTCAGCTGAGCCGCAAGCATTGAAGATCACCGCCGCCAGCTCGAACCCGAAGATGTTCACGCTGCCCTGGCATAAGCCCCTGGCCACCTGGCCCGAGGACCTGCTGGCCAACCTGCCGCGAGGCATCTCCCGCCACGTGGTGCGTTTTGTGCACGTGGGCGACGAGGTGTACGCCATGAAGGAGATCACGCGCCAGGTGGCCGAGCGAGAGTACGAGATCCTGCGCCGACTGCAGAAGCTCGAACTGCCGACCGTCACCCCGATCGCCGTGGTCACCGGCCGTCACACCCGTGAAGGGGAGCCGCTGGAGGCGATTCTGGTCACCCGGCACTTGAAGTTCTCGCTGCCGTACCGTGCGTTGTTCGCCCGCAACCTGCGCCCGGACACCGCCGAACGACTGATTGACGCCCTTGCCGTGCTGCTGGTTCGCCTGCACCTGGCCGGCTTCTACTGGGGCGATGTGTCGCTGTCGAACGTCCTGTTCCTGCGCGACGCCGACGCTTTCTCCGCGTTCCTGGTGGACGCCGAGACCGGTGATCTGCAGGTCCAGCTCACCGATGGCCAGCGCGAATACGATATCGACTTGGCCCGCACCAACATCATCGGCGAACTTATGGATTTGGCGTCCGGCAAGCTGCTGCCCGGCGACGTGGATGAGATCGAGGTGGGCAACCGGCTGGTCGAACGCTACCACTCGTTGTGGAGCGCCTTGACCGACACCGACAAGTTCAACCCGGACGAGATGTGGAAGATCGAGCAGCGCGTCAACAAGCTCAACGATCTGGGCTTTGATGTGGACGAGTTGGAGATGAAGACCGCCGAGGACGGCAAGCGTGTGCTGGTCCGCCCGCGCGTGGTGGACGCCGGATACGCCAACCGCAAGCTGCTGCGTCTCACCGGCCTTGACGTGCAGGAGAACCAGGCCCGTCGTCTGCTCAACGATCTTGATGCCTACCGTGCCTCCACGTGGCGTGAGGGCGAGGAGCTGGAGATCGTGGCCACCGATTGGATGCGTGAGGTGTTCGAACCGACGGTGCGCATGATTCCGCGCGAATACCGTTCCCAGATCGAGCCCGCCCAGTTCTTCCACGAAGTGCTCGACCATCGTTGGTTCCTGGCCGAGAAGGCCGGCCACGACGTGCCGATGGGCGAGGCCGTGACCAGCTATATCGAAAACGTTCTGCCGAGCTACAACCTTGATTCCAAGGCACTCGCCGAACTTAATGAAGAGGCCGATTCCGGCGTCATCGACGACGAATCCACCTACAGCGACCCGGACGACGACGGCTACAACCCCGATGACGATCCGGATGCGGCAGTGTGGAGTCATTAAGCGGACAATCCAATGGACTGTCTGTCGGTGAGCCCATCACACAAAGAAGCCCCTCAAATAGAGGGGCTTCCGTGTATGTACAACCTATTACGGCCTCAAGCGACAATCACTCCGCCGCAGCCTTGCGCCGTGCGTTGGACACCGCGTACAGGCTGATACCCGCCGCTACTGAAGCGTTCAGCGACTCAACAGACGAGCTGATCGGGATGCCGGCAATCGCGTCGCAGGTTTCGCGCACTAGTCGGCCCAAACCGCTGCCTTCCGAACCGAGCACTACAACGAGCGGATCGGATTCAAAGCCGGTCTCGCCGACGAGCTTATCGCCGCCACCGTCAAGGCCGACAACGTAGTATCCACGCTCCTTCAAGCCCTCAAGTGCCTTGGTCAGGTTCACCACGCGCGCCACCGGCATATGCGCGGCCGCACCGGCAGACACCTTCCAGGCGGCGGCGTTCACCGAAGCGGAGCGACGTTCCGGCAGAATCACACCATTGGCACCGAATGCGGCCGCCGAACGAATCACGGCACCCAGGTTCTGCGGATCGGTCACGCCGTCCAAGGCGATGAACAGCGGGCGCGCGGCAATACGAGCGGCCGCCGAATTCGCGGCCTCCATTGCCTTGGCCTTCTTCTCCGCGCGATCGGCCAGTTCGTTCAACGAGGAGTACTGGAACGGATCCACCTTCAGGATCACCCCCTGATGGTTGCCGGAACGGGCGATGCGATCCATCTCCAGACGGTCGGCCTCCAGCATGTGCAGGCCGTTCATACCGGCGATTTTCACGATTTCGCGGGTGCGGTCGTCATGCTCGATGCGTGACATGATGTACAGCGTGGAGGAGGGCACGCCCACACGCAGTGCCTCCAGCACGGAATTGCGGCCGTACACCAGATCCGAGGTGTCCGCCGAAGCGAACTTGTCCACTCGGCGGCGAGCCGCCAGACGCGGGTCGGCCATCTGCCGGCGTTCCGCCGCCTTCTTGGCCTTGTATGCCTTGTGGTAGACGCGGTCCTCGGCCTTCGGAGTGGGGCCGTAACCCTTCAGTTTGTTGCGATGCTTGCCACCCGACCCCTTGGTCGGTCCTTTTTTGTTAGCCATAGGTGCCATTGTCCCAGCACCCCGCGCCAAGACACGGCCATTCCGCCATCGGAAGCCGGTAAGGTATTGGGAGTGAAGACGCAACGCATGATATTCGGACTATCCCCGCTGTACTGGGGATTGTGGTTGGCGATTCTGATCCTGTGGATGGGCCGCTTCGTGACATCGTTCCTGTCGATCTACCTGGTCTCCGCGCTGCACCTCGACGAAGGCGTTGTGGGCGCGGTCGTGGCCATGTACGGTTTCGGCGCCATCATCGGCTGTCTTTTCGGTGGCGCGCTGTCCGACCGGTTCGGCCGCCAGTCGATGATCATCATCGGCGAAATCGGCGCGGCCGCCGCCCTTCTGGTCGTTTCCGTCCTCGTCGATCCCGTGGCGTTGGGTGCGGCCCTGTTCGTATACGGCGCGTTCGCCTCGCTGCCCAGTCCGGCCATCGCCGCATACATCGCCGACGTGGTGCCTCCCAAGCGTCAACAGCGCGCCTACGTGCTGCAATCATGGGCCATCAATTTCGGGTATGCGATCGGCCCGATCGTGGCCAATCAGCTGATCAAGATCTCCTATTCGCTGATGTTCTACGTCGAGGCGGCGGTGATGATCGCCGTCACGATATTGCTGATCGTGTTCTTCCGCGAAGTGAGGCATCTGACGACTTCGGCGCCGGCGGCCCGCCCCGAGGGTTCCATGGCGCGCAATTGGCGGCGCGTGCTTGCCGATATGCCGTTCCTCGGCTTCTCCCTGCTGATGTTCGGCTACTTCCTTGTGTACTTCCAAAGCACCTCCGGCCTGCCCATTGCCATGACGGACCTTGGTCTGGGGTTGGGCGACTATTCGGTGCTGTTGACCATCAACGGCGGCATGCTGTGTCTGCTGCAGATTCCCGCCATGAAACTGTTCGCGCGCATGGGCAATTCGCGTGTGCTCGTGATGGGCCTTGCGGTGACCGCCATCGGCTACGCGGTTCAGGCCGTGGCCCATTCATGGGGCGGGTTCGCCATCGCCGTGGTGTTGTGGACGCTGGGCGAGCTGGGCACGTTCCCCATCGCCACCACCACGGTCGCCGCCATGGCGCCCGCCACCGCCCGCGGCACGTACCAGGGCGTCTATAACGTGGTGTGGTCGGTGTCGATCGCATTGGCGCCGCTGATCGGCGGCTGGGTGATCGGCGGCTTCGGCGGGCGGATGCTGTGGATCGCCTGCACGGTGGTGTTGGTCGGCGTCACCGTGGGCCTGCGGGTCACCAAGGGTTCCCGAGACGCCGCCATGGCCGCCGCGATGGGTGCAGAGGACGATTCTCAGTAAGAACCGTGCACCCATCCGAACTGTTTCCGCACAAACGAACATGACCGAAAATGGCGGCATTCCGCGGCTCAGACGCTTTGCATGTTCGATTAGGTTTCCGAAATCCGCGCACGGTTCTCCGAGCCTTGATTTCAGTGCGCTGAGTTGCGGCGCATGATGTCTGTGGCGTACTATTATCCGTTGAAAGCGGTACTCGCCCCGCCGGATATCGGCCGGTCCAATGGAGGGTCGGCGCGTGACGGCGGGGCAGGGCACAGAGAAGTACTCCACCGCTGGAAAACCCGCATGAAGGGAGAAAGAAATGAAAGCCTATATTCAGCGACTAGGCCGCGCGCTGATGCTGCCCGTCGCCTGCCTGCCCGCCGCGGCGCTCTTCTTGGGCATCGGCTATTGGATCGACCCGAGCGGTTGGGGTGGCGGCAACGTCATTGCCGCCTATCTGTGCAAGACGGGTTCGGCGATCCTCGACAATCTGGGCTTGCTGTTCGCCGTTGGCGTGGCCGTCGGCATGGCCCGTGACAAGGACGGCGCCTCGGCCCTGTCCGGTCTGGTTGGTTTCATGACCATCACCACGATCATGGGCTCGGCCTCGATGTTCCTGGGCTTCGACGCCGAGAACCCGCCGGCCGCCTTTGCCCCCGGTGCCATCGGCAACAAGAACGTGTTCTTCGGCATCATGGTCGGCTGCGTGTCTGGTGCGTTGTACAACCGCTTCAGCAAGACCAAGCTGCCCGACTTCCTGGCCTTCTTCTCCGGCCGCCGCTGCGTGCCGATTCTGACCGCCGCGTTGATGTCGGTCATTTCCCTGGTGCTGCTGTTCGTGTGGCCGCTGGTCTACAACGGTCTGGTCGCCTTCGGCGAGTCCCTGATGGGCATGGGTGCGGTCGGTGCCGGCATCTACGCCTTCTTCAACCGTCTGCTCATTCCCACGGGTCTGCACCACGCCCTCAACAACGTGTTCTGGTTCAACCTTGCCGGCATTGATGACATCACCAAGTTCTGGAACGGTGTGGGTGGTCTCAACGGCACCACCAAGGCCGTGCTGGCCACCGGCGGATTCCAGCCGTGGGGCGAGTATGTCACCGGCATGTACCAGGCCGGCTTCTTCCCGATCATGATGTTCGGCTTGCCCGCGGGCGCGTTCGCCATCTACCGCTGCGCCAAGCCGGAGAATCGTCGTACCGTCGGCTCCCTGATGCTCGCCGGTGGTCTGGCCGCCTTCCTCACCGGTGTGACCGAGCCCCTGGAGTTCTCCTTCATGTTCGCCGCCTTCCCGCTGTACGTGGTGCACGCGCTGCTCACCGCCCTGTCGGTGTTCATCGCCGCGTCCTTCCAGTGGATCGCCGGCTTCAACTTCTCCGCCGGCTTCATCGATTGGTTCCTCTCGCTGCGTGTGCCGCAGGCGCATATGCCGTGGATGCTTATCGTGCAGGGCCTGGTCTTCGCGGTCATCTACTACTTCGTGTTCACGTTTATGATCAAGAAGTTCGACCTCAAGACCCCGGGCCGTGGCGATGGCGTTGACGACGAGGGCGCCGCCGCCGTGGCGGGCATTCTCGACACCGGTGCCGCCCCGGCCGCCGCGGTCTCCCGCGACAAGTACGCCGCGCTGGCCGCGAAGCTCTACGCGCTGCTTGGTGGCAAGGCCAATATCGTCGACATTGAGAACTGCGTGACCCGTCTGCGTCTGGGCGTCAAGGACACCGCCAAGGTGGATGTGGACGCCATCCGCAAGCTGGTGCCCGGCGTGAAGGTCATCGACGACAGGAATGTCCAGGTTGTGGTCGGCACGCAGGTGCAGGCTGTGGCCGATGCCATGGAAGAGCTGCATAAAGCCTAGCGCTTGGCAGTCTGGCGCATGGCATGATGACTGGGCTGCGTGACGTCGACATGATCGGCGTCACGCAGTCGTCCGTTATCGTCCATCATTGGTTTTCAAGGAGTCATTATGGGATTGTTCTCCGGTTTGTTCCACAACAGCGATGAGGCGGCGCCCGCCCCCACAGCGATGTCGGTTCTCGCCCCATGCGATGGTGTCTGGGAGTCCATCGAGAAAGTGCCCGACGACACGTTCGCCGCCAAGATTCTGGGCGATGGGTTCGGCGTGGTGCCGTCCTCCGGGCTGGTCGTCGCCCCTGTTTCCGGAACGGTGACCACCGTGGCCGACGCCAAACACGCCGTGGGCATCACCACTCCGGGCGGTGTCGAGGTGTTGGTGCATATCGGCGTCGATACCGTGCAACTCAAGGGCGCGCCTTTCACGATGCTGGTGAGTGCCGGGCAGACGGTCTCAGCCGGCGATCCCATCGAGAAGGTCGATCTCGATGCGGTCAAGGCCGCGGGCAAAGCCACCGACGTCATCGTGGTGTTCACCAACCCGGCCACCATCGCCGCTTTGGATCTTACCGGTTCCGGTACGGTGGCCGTCGGCGCGCAAGTGGGCACCCTCGCCGTCAGATAAGCCGATTCGAGCTCGAGGCGCGCACGACGAGTTCCGGTGGCAACGAGATGTGCGTGGGATTCCCGGGCCCGATTTCGATGAGATGCAAGACCTCGGTGACGATACGCGCGTACGGCGGACGCATCGAGGTCAGGGCGGGCAGCGCGGCCGCAGCGATGGGCGAGTCGTTGTACCGCTCGACGATGTCCGCGCCCAGCTCGCCCGTCATGGCTTGACCAGTGTGCCGCCGGGTTATGGAATAATGGCATCGTACGCATCGGCTGCAATTGCGTCGATGCCCATAACCGCGCAGTCCTGCGCCGCCCGGGAGAGACAACCCGGTGCCGGCGCGAGGCTGACTACTCCGCGGCGATACCAAGGAGAACACCATGGATGATCGTAACGATCAATCCGCAAAGTCCGCGACCGCAACGAACGGGGTCGTGGAGTCGGAAGCAATGCGCGCACAGGAAGCGCTATTGGGGGATGCCGATCCGAGTCTGACCAGCGCCGACGATGTGGCCAAAGCCCTGAACGTCGACCTGTCCCAAGGCCTGAGCGAAGAGGAGGCCAAGCGTCGGCTTGCCCAGTTCGGTCCGAATGAGCTTGCCAGCGCCCCGCCCGTGCCGAAGTGGAGGAAGTTCCTGGCCCAATTCCAGGATCCGCTGGTCTACCTGCTGATCGCGGCCACCGTGATTTCGGTTATCGCCTGGTTCATCGAGCGCTCACAGGCGCAGCCCGGCGCGGAAGGCGGCGAGGCGCTTCCGTTCGACGCCATCGTGATCATGCTGATTCTTGTCGTCAATGCCGTGCTCGGCTACATGCAGGAGGCCAAGGCCGAGGCGGCAGTCGAGGCGCTTGCGCAGATGACCGCCCCGCAGACTTCGGTGCTGCGTGGCGGCAGGGTCGTGCGCATCAATACCACTGACGTGGTTCCCGGCGACATCATCGTTCTCGCCGAGGGCGATTCGGTTTCCGCCGATGGCCGACTGGTCAATGCGGCCAGTCTGCGCATCGCGGAGGCCTCGCTGACCGGCGAATCCGTGCCGGTCGGCAAGAAGCCGGACACGCTTGCCGAGGCGAAGGCGTTGGGCGACCGTTCCAACATGATCTTCAACGGCACGTCCGTGACCCAGGGCACGGGCCGCGCGATTGTGACCGGTACCGGCATGAACACGCAGGTCGGCAAGATCGCCGGCATGCTCTCCGCCACGGAGGACGAGAAAACCCCGTTGCAGAAGGAGATGGATTACGTCTCCAAGATCCTCGGCATCGCGGTGTGCGTCATCGCCGTCGTGGTGCTGGTGGCACTTGCCGTGCTCGCGGGCTTCAACACCACGCAGGATGTGATCGACTCCTTGCTGCTGGCCGTTTCGCTTGCCGTGGCCGCCGTGCCGGAAGGTTTGGCCGCCATCCTGACCGTGGTGCTGGCGCTTGGGGTGCAGCGTATGGCCGCGCACAACGCCATCGTCAAGAAACTGCATTCGGTGGAGACCCTGGGATCCGCTTCCGTGATCTGCTCGGATAAGACCGGTACGCTGACCCGTAATGAAATGACCGTGGAACGTGTGGTCACCCCGTCCGGCGAAGTGCAGATCACCGGCACCGGCTATGCACCCGAAGGGCGTATGGTACTGGCCGGCGGCGTCGATCCCGAGTCCGAGCAGGCCCGGATCATGGCCGATGAGGTCGTCGCCACGCTTGTGGCCGGCACGCTTGCGAATGACGGTGAACTGCGTGAGGAGAACGGCCGCTGGGAGATTGTGGGCGACCCCACCGAAGTCTCGCTTATCGTGGCCGCCCGCAAGGTCAAGGCCGATCGCAAGATCACGCGATACACGCGCGTGGGCGAGATCCCGTTCACTTCGGAGCGCAAGCGCATGTCCATCATCGCCAAGGACAGCGCCGATGCCGACAATCTCACCGTGTTCGCCAAGGGTGCGCCGGACGTGCTGTTGAGCTACTGCTCGCGTATCCGCGTGGGCGGACAGGTCCGCAAACTCACCGAAGGCGACCGTCAGTCGATTCTCGCCACCGTCGAACGTCTCTCCTCCGAGGCCTACCGCACGCTCGGTGAGGCGTGCCGTCCGCTGGAGACCAGCGTCTTGGCCGATGTTCCCGGTGTGAGCGTCAACGCCGCGGGCCAGGTGTCCGACATCGCCGATCAGGCCGAGGCCATCGAAACCGATCTTATCTGGAACGGCATGGTCGCCATCATCGATCCGCCGCGTACCGAGGTGCGTGATTCCGTGGCCGAGGCCCATCGTGCGGGCATCCGCACGGTGATGATCACGGGCGATCATCCGCTGACCGCCGCCCGCATCGCCTCCGACCTTGGCATCATCGCCAAGGACGGCAAGGCCCTGACCGGCGACCAGCTTGACCAGCTGCCCGATGAGGCCGCGTTCGACAAGGCCACGTCCGAAGTGTCCGTGTATGCGCGTGTGGCGCCCGAGCACAAGCTCAGGATCGTCGAATCCTTGCAGCGGCAAGGCAATATCGTGGCCATGACCGGTGACGGCGTGAACGACGCTCCGGCCGTCAAGTCCGCGGATATCGGCGTGGCCATGGGCATCACCGGCACCGAAGTGACCAAGCAGAGCGCCAAGATGATTCTGGCGGACGACAACTTCTCCACCATCGTGGCCGCCGTACGCGAGGGTCGCGTGATCTTCGACAACATCCGCAAGTTCCTGCGCTACCTGCTGAGTTCCAATGTGGGTGAGGTGTTCACTGTGTTCCTCGGTGTGGTGTTTGCCGGCTTCCTCGGCATCCGCCAGCCGGAAACCGTGGGCGTCACCGTGCCGCTGCTCGCCACCCAGCTGTTGTGGATCAACCTGCTGACCGATGCCGCTCCGGCGTTGGCTATGGGCGTCGATCCTCAGACCGATGATGTGATGGGCCGCAAACCCCGCAAGATGACGGATCGTGTGATCGATGCTTCGATGTGGGGCGACATCATCTTCGTCGGCATCATTATGGCGGTGGTTACGCTGATTGGTATGGACATGCATCTGTCCGGCGGATTGTTCACCGATCGTTCGGTGGAGGCCATCGGCCATGAGGCGCAGATGACCGAGGCCCGTACGATGGGCTTCACGATTCTGGTGTTCGCCCAGCTGTTCAACGCGCTCGCCTCCCGTTCGCATCTGCAGTCCGCATTCGTGGGTCTGTTCTCCAACAAGTGGCTATGGGGTGCGATTGGTTTGTCCGTGGCGCTGCAGCTCGTGGTGATTTACGTGCCGTTCCTCAATGGTCCGTTCGGCACCATGGCGCTGAGCCCGATGGCGTGGGTGGAGTGCATCTGCTTGGCCGCAATCGTGCTGATTGCCTCCGAGCTACGTAAGATTGTGCTACGCGCGATGGCCAAGCGTTAAGCCATCGCAATAGCCCTGATTGTGGGCATATAGCAGTGGGCCGGGTCTGGTGTTCAGGGCCCGGCCCACTGCTATATCCAAACGGCTCCTCATGGGGCGGTAATTATCCCATGGGGCGGTCGCTGAAAACGGCATTATTCCGCGAAAAAGGAAAATGCGCTAACCGCCCCATGGGGAAGTTACCGCCCCATGGGAAACGGGAGAACGCTGCAGACCTCAGTTGTGGCTGCCGTCGGGGCCGTCAGTAGAGGTGGACCCGTCTTGAGACTTCTGCTGCGCCTGCTGCTTGGCCTTCTGCTGTGCCTCTTGGTCGGCCTTCCGCTGAGCCTCTTCCTGGGCCTGCTTGGCGGCATCTGCCTGCTGCTTGGCCTGCATCGAGGCGGTGACGTCGGACTCGGCCTTCTGCAGTTTAGAAATCGCATTGTTGACGTCGGATTCGGACGGACTGGTCCCGTTCATCACCGTATTGGCCTCGGTGATGGTGTTTTGCAGCGCGGTGCGGGTGTTTTCATCGGCCACACTGCCCGCGGAATTATCTAGCGTGCCTTGCGCCTGCGAAATAGCCGAGCTCAGGTTCGATTTCAGTGTGTCGGTATCGGCCGTCGCCTTTGAAGTGTTAACGGCCTTGATCGCATTGTTGATGGCATCCGTCTTGTCAGCCATGTCGCTGGCATCATTCTGCAGCTCTTTAATGTGAGACTTCAACTCAGTGGCGTTGAGGCTGGAATCGCACTTGGCGGTGTCAGCCGGGTTGCCGGCGTCTTGCAACGCCTGATTCAGCGTGGTGAGCGTATTGGCATCGGCCACATCGCTGGTGGATGTTTGCGCGCTGGTTTGGCCATTGGATATGGCGGTGGTGAGCTTCTTCTGCGCATTCGTGTACTGCTTGGCCGCTACCTTGCACTCGGCCAATGCCACGGCTTGGCTCGCCTTACTGCTGTTGGAATGCCACCAGAGCAGGCCGGCGACAACCAGCGCTATCACGGCGACTACCGCTACGGCAATGCCGACGATTTTGAGGGTGTTCTTTTTGCCGCTACCGCCGTGACGAGGCTCGGCGCCATCGGAATCGTCCTCATCGGAGACCTGAGCCAACGGAATGGAGGGAGGCATCACAGCAGGCTGAGCCTGTGCCGAAGCGGCCAGGGCGGCCGGTTGGAACACCTGTGTGGCTGCGGCATCATCGGCAGACGCTACTTGCGTTGCAGGCATGGCAACGGTCTCACCGGATACGGTGGATGATGCGCCATATGCCTGTGTGGCCGCAGCTGAATCAGGTTGGAACACCTGTGTTGCCTCGGCATCTACCGCAGGCTGCTCGGCCTGATTGGGCTGGAACGCTTGTGTCGCGGCGTTTGAAGCTGCCGAAACAGGCGATGTCGCCGGTGCCGCTGGTGCTGCTGGCGTCACCGGCGCTGTCGGTTCCACCGGGTGGAAGCTTTGCGTCGTCTGATCCCAAACGTATTGCTGCTGGCCGGGCGCAGCGGCGATTGGTGTTTCGGATACTGCTGGCTGTGTGGCTGCCGCCGGCTGTGGTGCTTGTGCGGCAACCGCAGCCGGGAATTGCGGCGAGAACGGTTGCGTCATGGCCTGATCGATGGGCTGCGTCGGCTGTGCGGGCTGTGTGGGCTGTGCAAACTGCGTCGGCTGCACAGACTGCACAGACTGCGGGAACTGCAGAGCCGGTGTGGCTTGTGCCGCTGGCTCCGCGCCATATGCTGCCGTCTCTTGCCCGGGAATCGGAGGAACCGTTGGCCTGACCGGCTTTTCGTGCTGCTGGAAGTCGAACTGGAACCCACCATCGCTGTTGGTCATGACATCTCCTTGGGATTAAGCAAATGGCCGGCATCCGCCGGCCGAATGGTACGTCGCAACGCTCAGTCGTCGATGTGCGCGCGGTAGAAATTCTCGTAGGAACGGCTCGGCGTCGGACCCCGCTGGCCCTGATAATGCGAGCCGGTGCCCTTGGAGCCATAAGGGTGCTCAGCGGGCGAGCTCAGCTGGAAGAAGCACATCTGGCCGATTTTCATGCCAGGCCATAGTTTGACCGGCAGCGTCGACACATTAGACAACTCAAGCGTAATATGCCCCTCGAAACCGGGGTCAATGAAGCCCGCAGTCGAATGGGTCAGAATACCCAATCGACCCAGTGAGCTCTTGCCTTCCAGACGGGCGGCAATGGACGGGTCCAACTTGACGTATTCCCACGTGGAACCCAGTGCGAACTCGCCGGGGTGCAAAATCCACGGTTCGTCGGGATCCACCTCGAACTGTTCGGTGAGCGCGCCCTGGTTTTCCGCCGGATCGACATAGGTGTAGGCGTGGTTATTGAACAAACGGAAGTACCGATCCAATCGCACGTCGATGGAAGCGGGCTGCACCATTTCGGGGGTCCACGGATCAAGTGAGATATGACCTGCGGACTGTGCGGCGAGAATGTCGCGGTCGGACAGCAGCATGTGAAAAACTCCTTGGGCAAATAAATACTGCCTTCAAGTCTAGCGCCTTGGGCGGAAACGTGAGAGGCTCCTCACGCTTCCGCGGTCCATCAATCGCAAGTATTCTCAGGTTTTTCTCAGAGAAACTTAGAGGTAGACCCAGAAAGCAGTGGTTATATAAATGATGTCAGCGGAAAGCTGATCAGGAGCCGCAGCAGTTCCCGACAATTGAATCCCTTTCTTCTTCTCTCTCCTTTCTCTCCCCGGCGGGCAACCGCCGGGGTTCTTTTTTGTGCCCTGAATCATTCCCCCGAATGACCGCCGTTCCCAAGCCATAGCGGTACACTAGCTGTGTAATCGGCAGGAAGGGGCACCGATGGCGCGCAACGATGAGGACTACGATTTCTTCGGCGATGGTCAGTATGACGATTCGCGCAGCTCACGTCGTGCACAGAATCGACGCCCATCCAGGCGGAATGCCGGCCGGCGATTTGCCGCTACAAAAGCCAGCAGCCCAACGTCGATGTTGTGCCGCAGACTTGCCGTTGTCAGCGGACTGCTAGCCGTCGTGATATCGGCCACCTCGGCGGTTCATGAAATCGCGCCTTACGCCATTTCCTTTATGACGGCAGTGCCAGGACGATACATTGCGTTGACGGCGGCGGTGCTTATCGGCATCACCCTGATTCTGGTCATCGCTGCGCGAGCTACCATGCCTCGGTACGCCACTCACGGGGGAGTGGGTGCGGGCGGCATCATCGCACTGGTGTGCGCCATAGTTTGCTTGGTTATCGGCGTGGCCATGGGCGTATTGTTCCCGGAAGGACTGATTCAGCAGTCGAACGACAAGGCACCCGTCGAAGATACCGCACAGATGGAGCAAGGCATAGAACAAGCTGCCGGCGCGTGCAAAGAAGGATGGCAGGGGCTTGATACGGGCGGTTTGCCAGGCATCACCACCGTACAGATGTGCACTGATCCGAGAGTGGCCTTCGTGTCCTTTGAATCGGAATCGTCCGCAGCCATCAGCCGGGCACCTATCGAAAGCAAGATTTCCGAACTGCTGAGCCAATACGCTGATAATGAGCAAACGAAAGGTGATTGGCGATTGCTGAGCGGCAAACGTTGGATGGTGTTCGGCGAGGCCAGCAAGATGACCGCACTGCAGCAGCAGTGGGGCGGCGAACTTGAGACAATCACCGCAGCCGCAGACACCGCAGCCGCAAACAGCGGTAACGCCTGATAGATTGCCGGTATCCCTTGGAAAGTCCCAAGGCGAGTCGGCGCGGATTACCCAATGTGATTGAAATCATGGTCCATCGTTTTTCGTACAGCGCGCAAGACCTCTATATTGGATTGGTATGAGCAAAGAAGCGAATGCCAGCCAGCCCCTGATCGGCCGCGAATCCACCACTGTACCCGGACGTTTTGGCGAGCCACTCACCGTGGAACACAGCGTCACCTCGCGCGGCGGCTTCGACCAGCATGCCACGCATCCGCTGTTCCTGTGCCTGCATGGATGGGGATCCAGCGAAGAAGACATGGCGGACATCATGCGCCTCATCGCTCCATATAACGATTTCGTGGCATTGCGCGGGCCGCTGACACTCGCGTCGGCCCGTGAGGGCAGTCCCGACCCCGGCAACTACGCGTGGTTCCACGATGCCCTGCCTATCGGCGATGATCGTGACTACGACGCGTATGCCGCCGCCACAGCAGTCGACCGATGGGTGGCCGACAACATTCCCGCCGACCGTGACGTGGTGCCGCTTGGGTTTTCACAAGGTGGGCTGGTCGCCGTGCATTTGTTGCGTATCAATCCCGAGCGGTACCGGGCCGTCGTCTCCCTGTCCGGCTTCAATACACCCGGTCAGGTGCCCGGCACGGCCCCCGCCGACTCTCGCCTGGCCGATTACGATATCCCCGTGTTCTATACGTACGGCAAGAACGATGGCGTAATCCCGAAATACGAACTGTTCGCCACCGCCGCTTGGCTGGAAGAGCATACGTGGCTGAAGACCAAGAGCTACCACGGTCTGGATCACAATGTGAGTCTTGAGGAGTTCGCCGATTTGCGCCAGTGGCTACTTGACAACGACATTACTTCTGGCGTGCTGTAGTCAGCCGCCGTCACTGGAATTGGCGCGGCCGTCGCAGCAATCGGACATCGAGGGCGCTTGTGGCTGACTCGGTCATAGACTGTTCTCCCATGGGCGAAGTGAGCACTGCAAGCACTACTGCACATACTGAAGAGAATCACACGGAAATGGCAATCCCCAACTTGGCTCCCCTCAGAGAAGGGAGCCAAGGAAACTAGATGCCGGAATCAGCATCGACCTGCATAACGTAGATGTTGCGCCTCAGGGAGCGGGCTTGGGTTCGGTTGATGTCGCCGGCTTCGTACATGTCCTGAATCACACCGAGTTCGATGCCGTAGCTCTCGCGCTTTACGTCCTCGACCTGCGTGATGGTTTCCGTAGTGCCGCTCATATTCGGACGTGCCTGCAATGAAGCCGCCGCGCGACGATAATCCAGCAACAGCGCCGAACAATGCTCGGTGTTGTACGTATCCTGGCCCATCTCGTCAATAAGCTGGCCGATAACATGATGAATCGCCTCGACCTGCAGTTCGCGGGTGCGCGCGAAAATCCGATCCTCGCTCACCAATGGCGTGGTATGGCGAATCTTGGACACCGTGCGTTTGGCGTAGTTGCTCATCTGCCGCTGGAACATGCGTAAGCGACCGCGAATCTGCGATACCGCATGCCCCGAAGTAGGATCAGTGGAAGTGTGACGCAGCGTATTCATAATCTGGTCAAGCATGCGCTCGCAGGCTTCGACGTTCAGCTCTTGCGTGGCCGTATCCGCCGCTGGATGCGCCTTGGTGTCGGCAAGCCGGTCGCGCACGAATTCCTTTTCCCAATGCAGCGCTTCGATCTGCAATTGCTCGAATCCCTGAGGATCGGTATCGCCGATGCGCTGCTGCAATCGCCCGATGCGTTTGGTGTACTGGTCGATTACCATCAGAATCGCACGGCGATTCTCTGGCGTGATGCGTCCGGTCAGTTCCTCCACGGTGGCGCGTAACACATCGATGGTCACCGGAATCATCTCGGCGACCGGGTCCTTGCCGTGGTTCGGTGCAAGCAAAGGCAGCAAGAAATTGGCCAGCATCAGCGTCACGACGATGACGCCCGATGCGATGAAGATCAACTCGTTGCGCATGGGGAACGGCGCGCCCCCGGCGAGATAATACGGGATGGTGAACATCAGCGACAGGGTGATGGTGCCTTTGGGTCCGCCGAAGGTCATGACCGTCGCGGACCGCCAACGTTCGGGGGTCATCTTGCGCCGTCGTCGTGTATGCACGTCGCGCGCCACGCGCAGCATGGCCACTATCCAGAAGAACCGCAGTGCGATCACCACAAGCGTCACCAGCAGGATGATGCCGATGAGTTTCAGGTTGCTGATATACGGGTCGGACCAGCTGGCTTTCATGGCGCGTGGCAGCTGCATGCCGAGCAGAATGAACACCGCACCGTTGAGCGAGAAGCTCAGTACGCCCCACACCGAGGAGGACACGATATTCGTCCGTGCGACGTTCGGGCCCACCCCGGTTCGGTCGAATCGGATGAACAGGCCGGCGGCCACCACCGACAGGATGCCGGACACGTGACATTCCTCCGCGCCCAAATACAGCAGGAAGGGCAGGAACAGTTCCATCAGAATACGTGTGGTGGTGGTTTCCCAACCGAGGGATCGCACGGTCTCGAATAGCCAGTTGGCCGCTGCTGCTATCACCAGGCCAAATAAGGTGCCGCCAAAGAAGGAGATCACGAATTCGCCGGCGGCCTGCCCCACGGCGAATTCGCCAGTGAAGGCGGCGGCCAGAGCGAACTGGAAGCCGACGATGCCGGAAGCGTCATTGAAGAGTGATTCGCCTTTCAGCACGCTGCGCTGACGCTGCGTCAGCGAGGCTTCTTTACCTAGGGAGCTGACGGCCACCGCATCGGTCGGGCCGAGTGCCGCGCCGAGTGCTAAGGCTGAGGCTAAGGTGATGGACGGCCAGACGGCATGCAAAGTGAATCCGACCGCCGCCATCGTGACGATAGCCAGTCCGATAGCCAGCGATAGGCTCAGATCCAGCGTTTTCAGCAACGCCGACTTATCGATTTCGTGCGCTTCCAGATACAGCAGCGGCGCGATAAACAGCACCATGAACAGTTCCGGGTCGAGCTTTGCATCCGGGAAAAACGGCAGATACGTAACCAGCACGCCCAGCACAATCTGGACCAGCGGTGTGGAAACCTTCGGTACGAAGCGACTGGCAAACGAGCTCACCACCACCGCCGCAATGATGCATAGGATGAGCTCAAATACCGCCATGTTGCCGCCTTCTCGTATCTCTTCTCCACCAAAAGTATATGGGAACCATGAAGAAAAACGTTAAGATTGCGGCCGATTATGCACACCATGAGACGATATGAGAAAAAGGCATACACTCGTTGGTATGGAATATGACGAGGCGATGCGTCGCGCACTGGAACTGGCCGGTCAGGCCGCAGCCGCTGGTGACGTACCGGTTGGTGCGGTGGTGCTGGATGCGGCCGGCCAGATTGTCGGGCGCGGATACAACACGCGTGAGGCTGATGGTGACCCACTTGCCCACGCCGAAATCATCGCCATGCGTCAGGCGGCCCAAGCCTTGGGCGCTTGGAATCTCGCCGATTGCACGCTGGCCGTCACACTTGAGCCGTGCCCGATGTGCGCGGGTGCCTGCATCCAGACCCATATCGGCACCATCGCGTTCGGTGCCTGGGATCCCAAGCTCGGTGCATGCGGTTCGATTTGGGATATTCCGCGCGATCCGCATATCGGCCATAGTCCTGAAGTGCACGGCGGCGTGCTGGAAGGCGAGTGTCAGTCCATCCTGACTGATTTCTTCGCCCAGCGGCGATAGACACGGACGCATTACTTACCTCACGCAACCAACACGCGGCACCAAGGCAACATATTCCATTTCTTCTACCATCGAAACCAGTAGTGCAATGCAAATCCACACACGTCGAAGGAGACAATATGGCCGAGAACACCTCCACTTTCACCGGCGCCGCCGCTGACGGCACCGCACTCACCGCCGTCTACCTGACCCAGCCCGCCGCCAATGTGGCGATCGGTCTGGTGTTTGCCGGCAACGACCTGCCGCACATCGTCCACTGGGGCCGCCCGCTGGCCAAGCCCGACACCCTGCTGGCCGCCTATGACGCCCTGAAGCCGCAGCGCGTGTCCGGCGCGCTCGACGACACCGCTTGGCCGTCTATCCTGCCCACCCAGGCCGAAAGCTGGATCGGCGAGCAACGCGTGGTGCTGCGCCGCGCCGGCATCGAGCTCTTCCCCAAGTTCACCGTGACCAATATCGAGACCGGCGGCGTGCTGGAAGCCACCCTCGATGCCGTGTCCGGCGAAAGCTACACCGATGTGGCCGGCCATGCCCGTGCCACCGGCCCGGCCCGCGTGCCCGGCGTCATAGTCACCGCGCGCGATGAGGAGCAGGGCGTGGAAGTCGAATGGCACCTCGAACTGCTCCCCGGCGGCCTGGTCCGTCAGAAGGCCACCGTAACCAACCTGTTCGGTGCAGACGCCGGAGCCCCGCTCGAGATCGGCAAGATCGAGCTCGGCTTCCCGCTGCCCGAATCCGCCGGCGAAATCCTCACCACCACCGGTCACCATCTACGTGAACGCAGTCCGCAGCGCCAGCCGCTGACCGTCGGCCGTTTCGAAAAGCCGCAGCTCGCCGGCCGCCCTGACTTCGACGCATCCCTGCTCCTGACCGCCGGCGTGCCCGGTTTCAGCTTCGAGCATGGCGACGCCTATTCGGTGCACGTGGGCTGGAGCGGCAACTCCGTGCTGTCCGCCGAACGTCTGCCCTACACAACCGGCGTGATCGGCGGCGGCGAACTCCTGTTCGGCGGCGAAGTGACGCTCGCTGGCCCTGGCGAAGGCCAGAACTCCTACGACACCCCGTGGCTGTTCGGCTCCTATGGCGATGGTCTCAACGAGATCGCCGCCCGCTTCCACTCCTACGTGCGCTCCCTGCACCCGCGCCTGTTCTCGCACGGCCGTCCGGTGATCCTCAACACATGGGAAGCCGTGTACTTCGACCACAACTTCGATACGCTGAAGGCGCTCGCCGACAAGGCCGCCGACTCCGGCGTGGAACGATTCGTGGTGGACGACGGCTGGTTCGGCTCCCGCCGCGACGACACCTCCGGCCTCGGTGACTGGCAGATTGCGCAGGACGTCTGGCCCGATGGTCCGAAGTCCCTGAAGGCGCTCGCCGACTACGTGCACGCCAAGGGTATGGAATTCGGCTTGTGGTTCGAGCCGGAAATGGTCAACCCCGATTCCGATGTGGCCCGTAACCACCCCGATTGGATTCTTTCGCCCACCGCTGGCCGACTGCCGCTGCAGGGCCGCACTCAGCAGGTGCTCGATCTGACCAATCCGGATGCGTTCGACTACATCTACGGCTGCATGGACCAGCTTGTCGGCGAGCTTGGTATCGACTACATCAAGTGGGACCACAACAAGCTCGTCACCGAGCCCGGTTCCCGCCGCTCCGGCCGCCCGGCCGTGCACGCGCAGACCCTTGCCATCTACAACATCTTCAAGGGCCTCAAGACCGCACATTCGGGCCTTGAGATCGAAAGCTGCTCCTCTGGTGGCGGCCGCGTGGATCTTGGCATCCTAGAGCACGCCGATCGTATCTGGGTCTCCGACTGCGTGGACCCGGTCGAGCGCGCGGACATCCAGCGCTACACCTCGCTGCTGGTGCCGCCGGCGATGATGGGCGAGCACGTGGGCGCCAGCCCCGCACACTCCACCCAGCGCGCCACCAGCCAGGAACTGCGCATGGCCATGGCGTTCTTCGGCCACATGGGCATCGAATGGAACCTGTTGAAGGAGCCGGACGAGGCGCTCGCCAAGCTGGCCGTGTGGGTGGCCGAATTCAAGAAGCATCGTGATTGGTTCGCCATCGATACCTGCGTGCACGCCGACTCCAACGATCCGGCCGTGCGTCTGGACGGTATGGTGATGCCGAACCGTGACGCCGCCATCTACCGCTTCACCCAGCTGACCACCAGCCAGACTTATCCGGCCGCGCCCGTGCATCTGCCCGGACTTGACCCCGCGCGCACCTACCGTGTCAGCCCGCTTGACCCGAGCTTGGATTTGACCGGTCTGACCAACGGCCAGAGCACTCTCGGCTGGTGGAACGAGGAAGGCGTAGTCCTGACCGGCGAAGCCCTGCAGCGCTACGGCATTCGTCCCCCGTCCCTCCACCCCCAGCAGGCAGTATTGCTCAAGGCTGTGGCGTTAAGCTGACAGCCTAGTAGGCTGTCAGTAGCCACGGCCTGAGCGAAGCGACAGCTGAGCGAAGGTGGGATTGAGCCTTGCCGATAGGCAAGTCCGTAATTGCTGGTCGTGGCGGAGTGACCTACCCAATATGCTTCACGATTACACGGCTGGCAGCGGCTTTGGCCCAGAGCTGCCAGTCGTGATCCATAATCGTGAACTTCACCGGTTGAGTTTGGCTATGTCGATAGAAGCGGATGCCGTCACGCAGCGAATCGGTACCAAGCTTCGCCAAAAATGCCGATTCGCCGGCGATCATTACATGCCCCGGCATAGCGATGTTCGCCACGGTGGCCACCAGCGATCCCAATCGGAAGCAAGTGCGGTGCACTAGCTGAGAGGCTTGCGGTACATGGGCTCTGGCATCGTGCGCAAAATCATCGAAGGTCGCTACGCGGCCGATGATCGCCGAATACTGTTCCGCAATCGAATCGTCAGTCAGGCATTGCGAACACCCGATATGCCCACTGGTGCAGCGCGGGCCCTCCGGGTCGATGAGCACATGCCCCACTAGGCCAAAACTCTTGTCCGGGTAACTGACTGGTTCGCCATGCACAGCCAGCGAATAGCCCACGCCCACGCCGATGGTCACCACGGCGAACATATCCACGCCGACACCCGGCCCGAACCAGGAGGCATCCACCAGCAGAGAATCGATATCGTTGAATACGCCGCATGGCAATCCGGTGGCCTCGTACACCATTGCGCCTAAATCTGTGGTGCCCTCCCAGTGCAGGAATGGGGCGAACGTGACGATGGAATCATCGATCACGTGACCTCCGACCGCTACGCCCACGGCGGTGGGAGCGGGCAGGCCGGTGGCGGCGACATCATCAGAGCATTCACGAACCAGCGTGGCTATCGACGATGTCACATATTCTGCCGACTGATCAGCACCAATTGGTATCTCATGTCGGCCGGAAACCACCTCGCCATGCGCGTTCACGGCGGCCGACACAATGGATGTGCCGTGCACTTTGACGCCTACGAAGGTGCGTGCGTTCGAGCATAATACCAATGCGGTCTGCGGCCGGCCGCGACGATCCGAGCTCTCCTTGGGAGTAAACCGTTCAGGCAGCTTGCCTGTAGTTCCGGCCATAGCCGGCAGTTCTTCGATGACTCCGGCATAAATCAAATCGCTGGTAATGCGGGAGAGCGCACCCTGGCTCAATCCCAGCATCTGTGCCAATGTGGTGCGCGCAATCGGCCCATATTGGGCGATGGCTGCCGCCACGCGATGCGTATGCTCGGATCCGGAAAACCACTGTGGAATCGCGTTGACATCAGACATGCAAGCCCCTTCGCTGTATTTATTGCGTTAATCACAAAATACCGCGCTTTTTGTTGCTTGCGCAAGTGGGCTCGCTGGCGCTGGGAATGAAATGGCGCAATCGTTACTTTTGAAAGTGGAAGAGCCGCCGGCGCTGAAGCCGGAAGGAAAGAGATAAAGGAGTCAACAATATGCTGTCCGATTCCCCACATTCAACGCCTAGACTGAAGCGTCTGGCCGTGCGCACTGCTGCTGTGGTGTGCGCTATCGCCGTCGGCCTCGGCCTGGCAGGCTGCGGATCGAGCACCGCAGGTACCGTTACGCTGGATTTCTTCCAGTTCAAGTCCGAGGCTGCAGACCAGTTCAAATCCATGGTCGCCGACTTCGAAAAGCAGAACCCGACCATCAAGGTCAACATCAACAACTCCGCCAACGCCCAGACCGATCTACGCACCCGCTTCGTCAAGAACCGCGTGCCGGACGTAATCACCTTCAACGGCGACATCAGCTTCGGCAACTTCGCCGCATCCGGTGTTTTCTACGACTTCACCGACGAGCCCATCGTGGACACCCTCAACCCCGGCATGGTGCAGATCGCCAAAAACCTGGTGCAGACCACCGATTCCTCCAAGAAGCGCCTGTATGGTCTGCCCTTTGCCGGCAACGCCTCCGGTTACATCTACAACAAGGCGCTGTTCCGCAAGGTAGGTCTCGACCCGGAGAACCCGCCGGCCACGTGGACCGAGTTCACCGACATGCTCAACACCTTCAAGGACGCCGGCATCAATCCGTTGCAGGGCACAGTGGCCGACGCCTGGACCACCCAGGCCCCGCTCGCCTCGCTGACCGGTACGCTGGTTCCCGAGTCGAAGTACACCGAGCTCAAGCAAGGCAAGACCACATTCCAGGAACTGTGGAAAACCGCAGTCGAGAAGGAATCCGAACTCTTCACCTACTCCACTGCCGATACTGGCGTCACCTACCAGCAGGGCACGCAGAACTTCGCCCAAGGCAAGGCCGCAATCATTCCGCTCGGTACCTACGCCATTCCACAGATCCTGCTCATCAACCCGGACATTGAACTTGGTTTCGCCCAGATGCCGGCCACCGATGACGCCAGCGAACAGATCCTCACCGCAGGCGATGATGTGATGCTGACCATCGGCGCAAACACCAAGTACCCCGAAGAATCGATGAAACTCGTCGAATTCCTCATGCAGAAGGATCAGCTCGACGCCTACGCCGATGCGCAGTCCGCCATCACCCCGCTCAAGGACACCTACTTCGGCAATGAGGCGCTGGAAACCGTGCGCCCGTTCTTCGAGGAAAACCGAGTGGCCGACTTCTGCGATCACTACATTCCTTCGTCCATCAATATCGGCGGCTACCTGCAGACCATGGTGACCTCCGGCAACACCGACCGCTTCCTGAACCAGATGCAGACCGAATGGGACAAGGTCCAAGCCAGGACCTTCGAGTGATCGGTAGGAGAGGAGAACATCATGTCACACGCAACTGCAACTAAGACCGCTGCTCCGGCCGCTAAGTCCGCTGCCAAGAAACCCGCCAAGAAGAAGGTTTCCGCCTTCTCCACCCGCAAAGTGGACCCCGCCTATTATTGGATGGCGGTTCCGGCGGCCATCATCTTCGCTTTCTTCCTCTACCTGCCATTTCTTGACGGCGTAAAGTACTCCTTCACCAATTCGCAGGGATACGGCGACTACAAGTTCATCGGCCTGAAGAACTACATCGCTCTCTTTCAAGACAACCGTGTGGGCCACGCCTACCTGTTCACATTCTTCATCGCCATTCTCATCACAGTGCTGATCAATGTGATCGCCCTGTTCCTATCGGTGATGCTGAACTCGAAGATCGCCTTCAAAAACGGCTTCCGTGCCGTCTTCTTCATCCCCTACACCCTCTCCGTGCTGGTCATCGGCTACGTGTTCAAGTACATCTTCATGAACCCATTGCCCGAACTTGGCAAGGCACTCGGCATCAAGTGGCTGTCCACCTCGCTGCTGACCAATGAGCAGCTCAGCTGGATCCCGATCGTTTTCCTCGCCGTCTGGCAGGGCATCGCCTACTCGGTGCTCATCTACCTCGCTGGTCTGCAGACCATCGACGACGAAATCTACGAGGCCGCCGCCATCGACGGCGTCAATCCCTGGCAGAAGTTCTGGAAGATCACCTTCCCGCTGATCGGACCGTTCTTCACCATCAATCTCGTGCTGTCCATGAAGAACGCGCTCGGTACCTTCGATCAGGTCGTCGCCTTGACCGATGGCGGCCCGAACTCCGCCACCGAAACCGTCACCTACCTCATTTGGAAGGGTGGCCTGACCGGTGGCGAGTACGCCTACCAGACCGCGAACGCCGTGCTCTTCTTCATCGTGCTGGCGATTATCGCCTTCGTGCAGCTGCGCATTTCCCGCAGCCAGGAACAAATCTGATTTAGGGGAGGATAAGAAATGACTACTGCAACAGTTGCTCCGTCCAAAGCCGGTAAGCCCGCCAAGTTCCGCAGGGATCACCGCATCAACTGGTGGCTGACCGCCGCTGTGGCAGTGCTGAGCCTGACCATTCTGATCCCGCTCTACTTCACCATCGTCACCGCGCTGAAGACCCCGGCCGAAGCCGGCACCTTCGCTCTGCCCACCTCGTGGCAGTGGTATAACTTCGCCGACGCCTCCGCCAAGGTCAACTACCCGAAGGCCGCGCTCAACTCCGCGATTATCACGGTGGCCGCCGTGGTGCTCACCCTGCTGACCAACACCTTCGTGGCCTACGCCGTGGCCCGCAACATGGATAAGCGCTTCTTCCGCTTCCTGTACTACTTCTTCATCGCCGCCATGTTCGTGCCGTTCCCGGTCGTCATGCTGCCGATTGCGAAGCAGATGGGCTCCCTGCATCTGGACAACCAGGTCGGCCTGATCATCCTGTACACGGTGCTCGGCTTGGGCACGAACCTGTTCATCGCCACTGGCTTCATCCGTTCGATTCCGGTTTCGCTGGAAGAGGCGGCCCGCATCGATGGCGCATCCACGTGGCGCATTTTCTGGACCATCATCTTCCCGCTGATGAGCCCGATTAACGCCACCATCGCCATTCTGACCGCGCTGTGGGCCTGGAACGACTTCCTCCTGCCGTTGATCATTCTGACCGACCAGTCGAACCAGACCATCCCGCTCGCCCAGTACGTTTTCAGCTCGCAGTTCGCCACCAACTACCCGATGGCATTCTCCAGCTACCTGATGGCCATGGCCCCGATCCTCATCGTCTACATTTTCGCCCAAAAGTGGGTTGTCGGTGGAGTGATGAGAGGAGCGGTCAAGTAAAACAGCGCAGGCGCTGCTTTACTTCACCGCGTCGAGCGAGATGAGCCGATTAAGGAAACAGCCCCGTGGGCTGTTTCCCGGCCCGGGCGGCCGGATAGGTCGCGTACTCGCGAGGTCATGTTGGGTCTGGCCGTAGGCCAGTCCTGAATTGCAGGACTCTGTGAAGTAAAGGTCCGCTTCCACCCAAGCCTCCTCCGGCTCTCACCGGAGGAGGCTTTTCTGTCCTGTTGCCATACTGGAAACCGCCACAATAAAGGCGACGGTCGGTTGATGTGGCGGTGGCGCACAAAGGTCATGTGGTTTTGCTCGTTGTGCGAATGAAAAAGTGACGAAACCGTACGGCTTACGGTGCAATTGAGCGCATCTGCTGTGTCGCCGTGCCACTGGCTTGTCCCGGTCCACATATCAACCGTTTGACGCGCGAACCGGGACAGAATCCACTGTCCCGGTTCGCGGTTTCGGGCGATTTTCACGAACCGGGACAATTTTCATTGTCCCGGTATGAATGTCAATCGTTTTATGTGAAAACCGGGACAACATGTTGATTCCGGGATCGGCTCTATTCCGCCGATTTTGTATTACGGAGCATATGAACTGCGGAGATTGGCTTGTCCCTGTTTGTAAAAAAGGACAAAAATCGCGAACCGGGACAGCGGATTCTGTCCCGGTTCAGACGGCAATCGATTGACATACGAACCGGGCCAACGCCGAAGTCCGGAGCGGTTCCCGAGGCGGGGTTTGCTTGAAATCCGGTGTGCCAGCGAAATCCCCACCAGATTCCCGCAGGCGTGTCAACTAAATCATCTATCCCCGCACCAGTGGGTTCAAGCAGGCAATCCAAGCGCGCCCGAAGTTGCTCTTGCGCGTCGCAATCAGAAGAACCGTTAATATGTGAGCTGCCGCAGGTCAGGTAGATTATGGCGGCGGAACAAGCGGGCGAGCTCCTTCATAGGTTCGAGCCTCGAGTGCATCATCCACGAGCACAGGCGATATAGCCACACCCACGCCTCGAACAGGAGCATGAACCCTCTGCCGGGCTCGAAGCCGATCGTGATGTGCGGCTCCCGCCCGTCGCCGTCGGCGTCACGGAAGTCCGCAGACCCGACCCTCCAAGGCGACCGCAGCCGAAGCGCGGCGGTGAACAGGTGAGAGGCATCCATGCCTCCAACCTACCCGACCAACATCACCCCACGGCACAGTCACCCACCACAAACAGCGAAAGGGCCCATATGTTGCTAAATAGCATGTGCAGCTTATGAGAATTGAGCCGTAGCAGTGCCTTCCGGCTCTTTGCAGTTTTTGTTTCCGGCACACCAACGCAGTTCCCCAATGGAAATGTAATTCAGCGCTTTTTAGACTATGAGCAACAGGCAATGTAGACCATAAATAATGGAGGAGCCAACGATGACCACTTCACAACGCACAGTAATTCCAGATTCCATCCGCACCAACGGTGCCACCCCAAATCCGTGGTGGTCCAATGCGGTCGTTTACCAGATTTACCCGCGTTCCTTCCAAGACACCAACGGCGACGGCCTCGGCGATCTCAAGGGCATTACGTCACGGCTCGACTATCTGGCCGACCTCGGCGTGGATGTGCTGTGGCTATCCCCGGTATACAAGTCTCCGCAAGACGACAATGGCTACGATATTTCCGACTATCAGGACATTGATCCTCTGTTCGGCACACTCGACGACATGGATGAGCTGCTGGCCGAGGCCCACAAGCGCGGGCTCAAGATCGTGATGGATCTTGTTGTCAATCACACTTCCGATGAACACGCCTGGTTTGAAGCGTCCAAAAACAAGGATGATGAGCACGCCGACTGGTATTGGTGGCGTCCCGCCCGTCCCGGCACCACTGCCGGCGAGCCCGGTGCCGAGCCCAACCAGTGGGGCTCCTACTTTGGCGGTTCTGCATGGGAGTATTGCCCTGAGCGTGGCGAATACTACCTGCATCAGTTCTCGAAGAAGCAGCCTGATCTCAACTGGGAGAACCCGGCCGTGCGCCGTGCAGTGTACGACATGATGAACTGGTGGCTTGACCGCGGCGTCGATGGCTTCCGCATGGACGTCATCACCCTTATCTCCAAGCGCACGGACCTGTCTGGCAAGCTGCCCGGCGAGTACGGTTCCGAGCTGGAAGATCTGCCCGTGGGTGAGGAAGGCTACTCCGACCCGAATCCGTTCTGTGCGGACGGCCCCCGTCAGGATGAATTCCTGGCTGAAATGCGCCGTGAGGTATTCGAAGGGCGTGACGGCTTCCTGACTGTAGGCGAGGCGCCAGGCGTCACAGCCCAGCGCAACGAATACATCACCGATCCGGCCAATGGCGAGCTGGATATGCTCTTCCTATTCGAGCACGTTGATTTTGACTGCGAAGGCGTCAAATGGAAGCCACTGCCACTTGACCTGCCGAAGCTCAAGAGCATTATGGCCGGTTATCAAGCGGCCGTGAAGAATGCAGGCTGGGCAAGCCTGTTTACTGGTAACCACGACCAGCCTCGCGTCGTTTCTCGTTGGGGTGATGACTCCTCGGAGGAATCTCGTGTGCGTTCGGCCAAGGCACTTGGCCTGATGCTGCACATGCATCGCGGCACCCCGTACATCTATCAGGGCGAAGAGCTAGGCATGACCGACGCCCACTTCACGCGCCTAGACCAGTACCGTGACCTCGAGTCCCTGAACGCTTACCGTCAAAGGGTTGAGGAAGCCAAGGTGCAGTCGCCCGAATCCATGATGGCCGGTATCGCCGCCCGCGGTCGTGACAACTCACGCACACCGATGCAGTGGGATGGCTCCGTCTACGCCGGTTTCACCGCACCTGACGCAGCCGCCGAGCCATGGATTTCCGTGAATCCGAATCATGCCGAGATCAACGCCGCCGGCGAATTCGATGATCCGGATTCGGTGTACTCCTTCTACAAGCGGCTCATCGCTCTGCGCCACGACATGCCTATGGTGGTAGCCGGAGACTGGCAGCTGCTCGACGCGGACGATGCGCATGTGTATGCCTTCACTCGTACCCTCGGTGACGAGAAGTTGTTGGTCGTGGTCAATATGTCCGGGCGAACTGTTGATTTGCCTCGCGAATCCGCCGAACTGTTAGCAGTGGCCGATGGCCTTGCCGAGTCGAACGTGGTGATCAGCACGTATGACGCCGCGCACGCTGTGACCGCTCTTGCCGGCCGTGAGCTTGCACCATGGGAGGGCGTCGTCGTCAGCCTATAAGTGTTGCTAGGCGGTATCTCCGTTTCAAGGGGCTGATTTGGCTTCGCGGGGAGGTCTATCTCCGTTTCAAGGGGTTGGTGCCTGAATAGCCGGGCTCCGAAAACCGCATAATACCGCTGCAAATGATGTGTCATACTCACGCATTGCACGATCAGGCAGCCCCTCGAAGAGGAGATAGACCTCCCCGCGAAGCCAAATCAGCCCCTCGAAAGCTGATTACGAACGGGAATTACCGTAAATGAGCGCTCGTTAGCGAGATAAGCCACTGTTTTCGGTGTCCCCGCGCCATACAATTAAAAGCTATGGAACAAAAGGATGTTTTGAAGGCGCTGCAGCGTGATCATGCAGCCGAACTGAAGCTGGCCGCCAAACGTCTCAAAGGGACTGCCCGTCATACGGAAATTATCCCTTCGCCGGTATTGAGCGAGATGACCGGTCATGAGATTCTCCTGAAGCCGGAAAACCTGCAGGTCACCGGTTCCTTCAAGATTCGCGGCGCGTACAACAAGATCGCATCGCTCACCGAAGAGCAGATCGCCCGTGGCATCGTCACCGCATCCGCAGGCAACCATGCCCAGGGCGTAGCCTATGCGGCCCGTGAGCGTGGTGCGAAGGCCACCATCTGCATGCCGCAGATCACCCCGCCGCTGAAGGTCGATGCCACCAAGGCCTACGGCGCCGATGTGGTGCTGTACGGCGATGTGTTCGACGAATCCGCCGCCCACGCTGCTGAGCTCGCCGACAAGGAAGGCATGATTTACGTGCCGCCGTTCGACGATTACGAAGTCATCTGCGGCCAAGGCACCATCGGTCTGGAGATCCTCGAAGACGTGCCGAACGTCACTGACGTGGTCGTGCCGCTCGGTGGTGGTGGCCTGGGTGCCGGCGTGGCGCTCGCCATCAAGACGTTCAAGCCTGAAGTGCGCGTAATCGGTGCGATTCCGGAGGGCTCCCCGGCCTGGAAGGACTCGCTGGCCGCGGGTCGTGTGTCTCCGGCTGACCATGTGGTCACCTCCGCCGAAGGTGTTGCAGTCAAGCACCCCGGCGACCTGCCCTTCGCTCTGATCAACGAGTTCCTGGACGATCTGGTCACCGTCACCGAGCGCGACATCAACGAAATGATTCTGCTCATGCTCGAGAAGCACAAGCTGGTGGTCGAGGCGGCCGGCGCCGTTTCGCTGGCTGCGCTGGAACACCTGAACCTGCGTTCGCGCAAGTTCGCCGCCGCCACCGGCCCGCACGTGGTGGTGCCGATTATGTCCGGCGGCAACATCGACACCGTGACCATGGGTGCGGTGATTCAGAAAGGTATGATTGCCCGCGGCCGCATCATGAACTTCGAGGTCGAGCTGCCGGATACTCCGGGTCAGCTCGTCAAGGTGGCCACCCTGCTTGCCGAGCAGCGCGCCAACGTCATTCAGCTTGATCACGACCAGTTCAAGGCATCCGGCCACTACACCAACGCGGTGTCTCTCGGCGTCACGGTCGAGACCAACGGCCCCGAGCACATCGACCGCATCCTCGCGGCACTCAGGGAAGCCGGATTCCAGCCCAAGCGCATCTACTGATTCCAATACCGCTGGCGGGAGGCCGCGCAGAAGTGTGTTCCAATACCTCCCGCTAGCGGGAGGTGGCGCGAAAGCGCCGGTGGGTGGTTAAGCCAATCATCGGTTGCTTAACCCACCTACCGGCGCTTTCGTTATGCTGAGGGCTACTTGTTCTCCGCAATCGTCTCGTCCACCAACTTCGGCAGGGCAGCGGCGATATCCTCATGAATCAAGCGGCTCGCAAGATGGTCATATTGCGTGTGACCCATATTCATAATGGTGATGGGCACGCCCGCCTGCGCGGCCACCGGCACAATGCTCGCCGCCGGGTACACCTCAAGGGTCGATCCGATTACCCATAGTTCGTCGGCTTTGGTGGCCAGGCTGTACGACTTCTCCATCGCTCCGTCCGGCAGCGCCTCACCGAAATACACCACATCGGTTTTGATAATGCCATTGCATGGCATATCGCCACGATACTTCAGTTTGCGATGGCAATGTGGATCGGGTTCTTCATCCAAACGGGCCATGATGTCCGCCGTGGCATATTCCTGATGGCACTTCATGCAATGCGAGGTGCCGATAGTGCCGTGCAGGTTCACGATGACGTTGTCGCTGTTGCCGGCCTTCTCATGCAGTGCATCGAAGTTCTGCGTGGCCAGCAGCGTCAGCATGCCGGCTTGTTCCAGCTTGACCAGCGCCTTATGCGCAGTGCCGGGCTGCGCATTCCATACTGGCGATTCCTTTTGCCAGCGCCAGGAGTACTCGCGGTCCTCTTTGTTGCGCAGGAACAGATCGATGTCGTAAACGCTCATTTGGTCAGGATGCTTGGTCCACACACCGTCCGGACCGCGGAAATCAGGGATGCCGGCGGACGTGGAAATGCCCGCCCCGGTTAATACAGCAATCTTCTTGGTCATAACTACAGGTATACCCGCGATTCATGAACGAAATCCGATGACGGAGCGCTGTCATGTGCGCGATTGTGCGCCGGCAGTGTGGTTGCCGAGAGATGAACGCAGGGCCGACTAGCTGAAAACTCTCGCGACACGCCAGCCGCATAGTGGATTTGATGCTTTTCAGAAACATTTGAGGGGTTAACCTAGCCTCATCAGAGCAAAGTGGGCTCTGTGCGACACGCCGAGGGAACCGCGTTATTACGCCGATTCCTTAGGTTCTTGCGCGCTTCGATTTGCGTGTGTTCGTGTGTTCGTGTAAGTTATTCACCTGTTGCCGCTCGGCGCGGCGGGTTCCTTCCTCTGGTTGGTTTTCCGTCTTGCTGGTGTGGTGGTGGTTTGAGAACTCAAGAGCGTGTTTGTACTACTTCTTTATAGTCAATGATTGCCAGTTCATTCCTCGCCTGATTGCCTGTCGTGGTGGTCGGGTACCCGGGAGGGTTTGATGAGGGGTGAGGTTTTTTGAGGGCGTCCTTCCTTAAGGACGTGCTCGTCGATTTTTTTTGAGAGTCATCTGTCGATGTCTCTTCGCGTTTTTTTGTGGAGGGTTCGATTCTGGCTCAGGATGAACGCTGGCGGCGTGCTTAACACATGCAAGTCGAACGGGATCCATCGGGCTTTGCTTGGTGGTGAGAGTGGCGAACGGGTGAGTAATGCGTGACCGACCTGCCCCATACACCGGAATAGCTCCTGGAAACGGGTGGTAATGCCGGATGTTCCAGTTGATCGCATGGTCTTCTGGGAAAGCTTTCGCGGTATGGGATGGGGTCGCGTCCTATCAGCTTGACGGCGGGGTAACGGCCCACCGTGGCTTCGACGGGTAGCCGGCCTGAGAGGGCGACCGGCCACATTGGGACTGAGATACGGCCCAGACTCCTACGGGAGGCAGCAGTGGGGAATATTGCACAATGGGCGCAAGCCTGATGCAGCGACGCCGCGTG